>Ga0194116_10001712_pt1 | contig 30069 bp, 17 predicted proteins | sample TA2MahsurfametaG_4_FD_148617 | JGI IMG/M metagenome (GOLD analysis project Ga0194116, IMG submission 148617) | Freshwater microbial communities from Lake Tanganyika, Tanzania - TA2015008 Mahale S9 surface | ecosystem: Environmental > Aquatic > Freshwater > Lake | place: Tanzania: Lake...
TTCTAATACTGGAGCTCCGAGTCTCCTTAGACAATAATCAATGAGCCCTTGTCTAGAGGATGGTTTTGCCATTATTGATACTTTTTTCTATATTTATGAAAAATCTTCAGTTTTCTTTCTCGATCTTGATGCCTTGAGTGACTCTACTTCTTGAGTCAAAGAAGATACCTTTTGAGAAAGACTAATAACTCTTGTTTCTAGTGCAATTGATTGTGTAATGGATTCATTCAATCTTTTTTGATAAACTGAAATGAATGTATTGAAATCGATGTCATCCATAATTTTCTCCAAAAAATTAGGGGAGGTTTCCCTCCCCATCAATTATTTAGAATGTGCCCCCATCTACAATTATATTTTGTAGATGTCTTCCAGTAACTCCACCAATTGTTGCATAAGAAACTACAGCTTCTCCAGAACCAGCAGTGTCAGTAATATATAAACCTTTAAATTCAACATCTGCATAATATCCAGAATCAACTGTCAATACACCAGCAGCTTCTCCAACTCTTGAAGCGAGAACAATTCTTGATGCTGAGTCATCCCAATAAACTGCACCTAATCGTGCTGCATTATCATAATAATGGAGAAGTAAACCAACATCTTTATCGACATCTGATCCTGGAGCGGATCCATCGACTTTTGCAAGTTCAATTAAGTTATCTTCAACCGTTAATGTAGTTGTATTAACTTGTGTTGTAGATCCGTTAACGTTTAAATTACCAGTAATTGTAGTATTACCAGATCCATCAAAAGTAATTGCAGCAGTTCCACCACCATCTTTAATATCATTACCATTAACTCTAATATCACCACCAACAACTAAGTCAGTAGAGAAAGTAGAAATACCAGTGATATTAGCACCACCAGCACCAACAATAAGTCCTGCACCACTAAAAGTAAGGTTAGCACTATCTTGAAGAGCACCTGATGTACCAGCAAGGACAACTCTATTAGAAGTTAAGTCAGATACTGTTGCCGAAGAAAGAACCGTTTCTCCACCAGAAATATCAGCACCACCATTCGCATCAATTGCGCCAGTGAATGTAGAGACACCAGAAACATTAAGAGACGTAGCACTTGCATTTCCCAAAACTGGAGTTACCAGAGTTGGTGATGTTGCAAATACAAGAGCACCAGAACCAGTCTCATCAGTAACTGCGGATGCTAAGTTTGCCGATGATGGAGTCGCAAGGAACGTAGAAACGTTAGCACCAAGTCCAGTAACGTTACTAAGTGCCAGATTTCCGCTAAAAGTTGTAGCAGTAACTACACCGGCAAAGTTTGCATTTCTCCATCTTTGAGTTCCAATACCAATATCATAGGTATTGTCATCATTAGGTGTTAAGTTGGAGATAAACTCACCACTAACGTTAATGTTATCAGTATTATCATCACCAAGATTGATTGTACCACCTTTGAATGTTACAACCCCAACAAATTCGGAATGTCCGCCAACATGAAGATTTTGTTTAACTGTTAGGTTCTTGGCGATACCCATACCGCCGTCGAGTTGAACCGAACCAGTATTCTCATTTCCTAGAGTATTATCAGTGGTATCGGTAAATGTGGTAATTCCAGTAAATGTACTGCTTGGAATTGAGTCAGTCCAACTTAAAACGCCATCAGCGTTAGTAGTCAATAGATGAGTATTGACTGGGGTTGATGGCAATGTATATGTGGTAATCCCAGTATGAGCATCTGGAGATTTTAATCTAATACTATTAGATGCAGATCCATCCTTGTTGACAAGAGTGAGTTGTAAGGAATTTGTAGCATTTTCTTTTACCCAATATCTTGACGATCCAAAGAATCTATTATTTCCAGTAGTTCCATCGGAACCGATATAAAAATTGTATTCATCAGTAACAAAGGCTGGTTCTCCAGTATTCAAACCTACGACAGAAAAGGCACTTTGCGTACCTCTTTTAAACCTAATTGTTGGATTAGCCATTCCCTATCCCACTTTAGTTACTTTATCTTTTACTATTTATTATTTTCTAAAAATTACCACCATCAAAATCTATATTATCAACTCTATTTATATCAGTGTCTAATGCATTAATAAATGCTCCAGGTAATCCATCAGAAGATGCATCTGTCAATACTGTATCTGGATTTACTGGTTTGATTTTATTTGTAGCTGCATCATATTGCAATACATAATTATCTTGTATACCAGAAAGATCAAACTCAACCCCAGATACACCAGTGACATTTGATCCCAATGCACTACTTACAATTTGAATTCCTGTTTGATCTCCAGTTCGAACTCTAAAACTATTAGATGGTTGAACTTTAATTTTGTTAGACATTAGGTGCAAACTCCTGCTGTAACTAATGCTGTTCCCTCTACTATTCTACTCTTGACACTAGATGCATCAGTTAAAACAATATCATAAACATATCTTCCAGGTTTTAAAGAAGTTGTTGTGCCAGAAGTCAAAGCAATTGAAACAACTCCAGTTAATCCAACAATGTTTACTGAAAAATTAGTTTTTGATGCACTGCCAGGATGTTTTGAAAGTTTAGCAACACCAGTATATCCAGCTAAATTTTGTGGAGTGTTATTTGATGTTTCAACTAAATAGGTGTTGTTAAAATTTGCTCCCTGTTCGATAACAATATTGACGACTCTTGCTGACATTTACGAGAACCTGGATTTATAATTATATTTATAGTTTCTCTAAAATCTTGTGCATTAAATCTCTAATGTCACTCATATCTTTTTCAAGATTTTCAATTCTTTCGATTTCTCTAAGTTTTCTGTTTCGAGAATCAATGTAACTTTGATATGCATTCTTATCATTGTTTATGATTGCACCATTTGAGGGATCCCGAACTAGATCAGGATATCCCTCAACTTTAATATAATCTTTTTCCATATTATGCAAGTGCGATAACTCTTAGATCTTTAATTTTTGGTGGACGAGCTTGATTTGTGGTTGTCATGAGAATTCTAACTTGGAATGAATTGAAGGATGGTAATCCATTGGCTGTAAACTTATAATCATCATAATCTGTTAGAATTGGATCATTAGTTGCGGAAATTCCTGGATTAGTATCTGGCCTTCCGTTGGAATTAAAGTTCACAAAATCATGTCCTCTTGATGGGGAATCACTTCTAAACAATCTAAATTGAGCACGAATATTAGATCCTGCAGGCCTATAACCTAAAAGTTGAACTTGAAGTGAAGTTGCTGGATTTTCGAGTTGAACAATTTTAGTTACATAGGTGCAGTCATGATCTTCAATGACTAATCTTTTTACTCCACTTCTTTCAACATATAATTGATCATTATCATCATATGAAGAATTAATTCTATTTGTAGTTGTAATAGCAAACACTCGATCCAAATCAATAATTGGAGACACATCTTCATCTGAAGTTTTCATTGTCATTTCTAAAGTTAAAGATCTTCTTCCAGGGAGATTCCTGAGATGTAAATCTTGGTTTGGAATAGAAGCAATTAATCTAGGCCTCGTATAGAAATTTAAAGTATTCAATTCGATAGTGTCAAATCCTTGATCAATAAATGAAATTGAAGAAGAAGTTGGAGCATTGATACTTGTTCCAGAAACAGTTCTTGCTCTTGATGAAATAGAAGTTGCCGTTGGAACAAAATATTCCACAATTGGAGTTAGTGTTTCGTAAGGAATATTAGATGTTGCAGATACTAAACTGCCACCAGTGTTGGTTGCATCAGAAAGATACAATGCATTATTACCTTTAGTTCTATTTTTTCCAATTTCAATTGTTACTCCATTTGAATTAACAAAAGAAGCTCCTGTATTTACTTCGATGTAATAAGTATCAAGAGTAATATCAAGTGAACTATCAACTCTACTTAAATTATGCTCAGTGTTTAACCTTCTTAAAGAAATTCCATTTAATTCGTATTTTCTGATTTTAGTTCCAATATTGTAATTTGTACTTACTGTGCGTTTATTAAAACCATTTTTTTCTTCTCTTACTATTCCAGTCAAGTTTCCTGCAGGTGCAGTGGTTGTGGTTATTCCAGTGTATTTTATAATCTCTCCACTACTAGGGATGAGTGCATAACCAGGATTTGTTGTTGAAACACCAAGATTTTCAAAAGTTCCAAATGAAGTTAAATCAGCAACTGGGAATCCTGAGATTGGAGTCGTATCTGCAATAATTGAATCTGTTAATGTTGTAATTGGAGTGCTAGGAGAAATTCCTCTAAATTCAAGTCTATTATTTCTAGCGTGCATTCCATGATTCTTATGTTTGACAAACATATACAATCCTTCTCTTGCAATATCAGTTACGTTATCTGGATCAGAAGTTACATTTAATGTAGTTCCAATACCAACCCCAGTTGATCCGTCATTTAACAATTGGAATATTTTATTGGCTGAATTCCAATCACCTTGCATATCTTCAACCAACATACAATTGATTGCCGATATGATACCAACGGAGAAGTTAACTTTATTTGCAACTCCAACTCCAATTGCAGTTACAGTGTCACCAGTTGTAAATGATGTTCCTCCAGTAGTTACATTGACAGCAGAAACTGTTCCATCAGTAACTGTGATATCTGCTTTTAATCCAGAACTATTTCCTCTAGCCTGATATGCAGTCTGGTTCAAAGTTCTAGAAATAGGGCTTAAAGTTATATTGGAATAAGTCGCAACACCAGCAGCAGGAGTCAATCCAATTCCAGTATTTAAATAAGTTAATGAAGTTGTTCCTACTCCAACAGCACCATTTACGAGAACAATTCTTCCAGTTGCATTTGTGGTTTGCTGGATAATTCTTGAGTTTGCTGTTAATATTCCAGGATTGGAAAGTGCATTATCAAAAACAAATAAAGATTGTTTTGAAAGCATTAAGAATGGATTGTTTGTAAGAACATCTTTGTTTAAAGACTCAAAATCCAAGTCACTATTAAAAAACTTTGCAACTCCTGCACTTGTTGTAAATTTAGCTTTTTTAAGTTTAAATTTGAGATCCTCTGTTTGACTTGGAGTTGGAAGAGAACCCAGAGAAGATCTAAACAGACTTATAATTTGTGGTTGTCTAGAACTCACAACAGTTGCAGATTGTCCAGTTGCAGTAATATCAGTTCTTCCATCTTCAGAAGCAAAAACTTCATACGAATCATCTGAAGTAATTAATGTTAATGCATATTGAGTTCCGTTTCCTTCCAGATAAACTGGTGAGGGGAAAGTAAATGTAGTTCCAGCTCCAGCATTATTAGAAATGGTAACTCCTGAAGGCCTCTTTTGAACTTCTGAGAATGGAAGAACAATTCTTGTTGGGAATCCATTCTGTGTACTTCTGATTTGAACCGTAACTGGAGTATTAATTGCAGTTGCTAATGCAGTAGTTCCCAATCCAGTTTCTGAAGCCGTTGTTGGTTTGGATTTAAAGAAAAGAGTGACAGAAGTAGCAAAGATTCCACTTTGTTCATTGACTTTAAAAGTTTGGAATAATGGTTCTGGTTGTTTAGTTAACAATGACTCTTCATTTTTGTCTCTTTCGTCAGTTGAAGTGATTACTAGATCATCTCTTACACTTGTTTTTTCAAACACACCCTTTCGAACACTAAGTATCGCACTTTGAGTTGTATCTACAGAACCAGTGCTTTCAAAAATAGCTTCGGCAAAACTTATATTTGAAGCAGATCTATTATTTACATCAACTGTGCCTGCTAATTGATTATTAACTAAAGTAAAAGTTTTTTCGCCACTTGTAAATCTTGGAACACCAGATCCATATTTCCATTTTGGAATATAGAAAGATCCAATTAAATCTCCAAAAATATCAGTAACTAATCTTACCTCAGTAATTTTTGCTCTTGCACCACTTTTTGCTCCCCATAAAGTCATACCTGTTTCAATGAACCCACCAAATCTGGTTTCGGAAGCTAATCCAAGAGATCCAGTATCTACGTTTAATAACGTAGAAGTTGATGTATATTTAGTTATCCTATTTCCTCCAGGGAAGTTATCAATATTTCCACTTATATCATATGGATCATAAGTATATGTTTCATCTGGAGAATAATATAAACCCTCTTTATGTCTAGGTTCAGCTAATCTGAATCTAATTGAGGGATCATTCTCGGCAATTCCATCTCTTTCATTATCAACAGCTTTTCCATACACTGATTCGCCAACTTCAAAAGTTCCAGAAATCATTGAGATTTCAATAAATTTGGGAACACAATATTTGGTTATATCTTTACCGTCAAAGAAACCATAGAATCTAGTTCTTGGTTTTAATCTTGTCGCATTAAACTCAATATTCCTACTTCTTATGTAGGTAATTAAGTTATCATTTATGATTTGTTTAGCTTTTGACTGAGAATATGTTGCTGGTGCTGATTTATATTGAACTCCAGATCTCGTATTTGCTGCATTAAATTTATATTGATCTGTTGAACTATCTCTACCCACATCAACAACTCCTCCAGTTAGTCTTGTAGCATCAAGCCCCTTCAATGTATTTTTTCCATTATTCTGATTTGGAATTCCAGTATGATAGATTACCCAAGACTTCCAATCAATAGGAACAAATCCTGGCAATGGATCATTTTGGAAAATGTCAACCATTGAAGAATAATCACCTTTCAGATCTTCTACTCTTACAGAAACATTTCTTTCTTCTACCCAAACATCAGTATCTGGACTCAATTTAACTTTTCCAATCCAATTTTCAACATCAAATGGATTAATTTTAACTGACTTGGTTGCAAAGACTGATTCTACAGAATCAACTTCTGTATAGTCTAATGTTAACAAATCTCCAGTTTTTTTAATATTTGGAGAAACCAATCCATTTCTATTTTTTCTATCTTCGTTAGGATCATTAATAATTTCCCAACCAAGAGCCATATCAATACCAGTGGTTAAGTGGGAAGGGCGACATTCACCTTCTTCCATATCAATTGATGCTTTAAAGTATCTTAAGTCATGAGCTTGGTGTGATTTGAAGTTATCAACAAAGAATCCAGACTTGAATCTATCTAATCCAGTTTTTTCATCTTTAACAACAAGTTTTGATGTGTCCATTTCAAGAAGAGATAATTGAGTATAATACTCAAGATTTTTAATTCGATCTTCCAATCTTGAAATATCATCCATCGTATATCTTCTATATGATGGGAAGGTTACTCTAGCTTCATCTCTATCAAAAAGATAGGGAGGTAAAAATATATCAGCAATATGCATAGTTCCGGCTGGAGTTTTTGGAACTAACTGTATTTCTGATGGAGCTCCTTCTACACGAGTAAATTTTCCATTTTTATCTAAAACAATTTTATCAACTCTTCCTAGATAATGACTATGCCCCAGTTTAACTGATTTTCCAGAAACCATTATATATGGGTTGGAGTTTGCGCTAATATTAAAATCTCTAGATTCATATTGGAATGGTGAATATGAACTTGAGGTATTATAATCTTTTACTCTAGGCCTAAAGTCTAGATAATCGGAGAGTCTTCTACCGCCAAATATTGGAAGATCATATCTATAATTCTCTTCACCATAACTATTAACGCAAACAAAATCTCCAGGAACAGTTGCATCAATTGAATAATAATCAAAAATAATAGTTAATCTTCTATTTGGAATTTTATTCTTATCTCTACGAATAATTCTACCAAAATCACAGTAATCATCTCTTTGCCCACTATCAAAATTAAATTGTCCTATAATATTTGAATCTCCGATTGTAAATAAAGAAACATTTGCTACTATTTTTGAAGATTTAAATGTAATTGTTTCTCCAATTTTAAATGCAGTTCCATTTGCTCTGACAATATTAATTGTTGTTGAATCTGTGTTTCTAATTAATACTCCAACTGCATTACTTTGATTTCCAATAATGGTTTCTCCAGGTATCGCATTTGTGGAGAGATCAGAAGATACATTTCTTAAAGTTAGTGTTGGTAGAATAGGATCACTATCAGTTGAAGATTGATAAATTGCACGAACTCTTAAACAATCTGGTTTATTGAGAGAAATAGTATCATCTTCTACTCTTAATCCAAAAGTTCCATTGACAGTTAATCCATTATATGCAGTAGCTTTTGCAGTTTTATTAACTGTTAAAAGAGAACACTTAGTAAGTTTTTTAGTTTTCGGATTTACATCAGTAATTTGTAAAGTTGCATTTAATTTAGCAGCACCAGTTACACTAGTAATTCCACTCAAAGTTAGTGTTTTTCGAGTTGTATTGAGAGAAAACTTGGATGCAGTAATATTTTCTACTACTCCAGAACTTTCATCATAAAGAAGATAATCATTTGATGCATAATCAACAAATTCCTTATCTCCAGTAATTGATACTGATCCAGTTCCTCCAGAAATGGTAATATCAAATTGTTGACGAACAATTAGTTCTGGTGGATCTGTGGGATCAAAATCTATAGAGTCTACGAATGAATTAGGTAATGGAGATAAAAGATCTGCTTTATTTTTATCTGTAATATCAGAATAGACTACTTTAATATTATTTACTGTTGTGTTGTTTAAAACTCCACCAGTGTTTACCCCCGCAACACTTTGAGTAGGCCTCACTCTAATACTTAAAGCATCAGAATTGACATCAACAATTTGATTGTAATGATTTAAACCACCTGATTGATAATTAATTACATCCCCAGACTTTACCCTATCCGATGTAAATCTAGCTCTAGAAGCAGTTACAGTTGTAATTCCAGAAAGTTCAGGCCCTATACTGTAAGTTGAAGATGTATCGTCAAGAGAATAACTATTTGATAGAACAGTATCTGCAGTAAATATAGTGACACCAGCTCCAGTTTTAGCTTCAACTGAACTTATGTCTTGAATTCGATAATCGTAAATTACATCAATTAAATGTCCTTTTTCAATACCATCAATTACAATTTGCTCATCTTTAATAAATTGCCCTGTTAAACTAGATAGTGTTAGAGTTTTATTGTTTGAAACTGTAGAAGTTAAATAACCTCTAGCTCCACTACTCTTACCTTCAATTAAAGCAGGAATCGATACACTAATATTTGAATTTAATTGTAATTTTGTATAAGTATGAACATCAAATACAAAAAGATTAAAAGTTGTAGCATCTCCAGGAATAGATCCATTTGCCCCAGATCCATAGGCTAACATATCGGATGTTAACTGGAAATCATAAACCCTTGCACTTCCAATTTCAGTTCCAGTTGTTATACCTGAAGTATTAACTCTAGAATCTCTAAAAGAAACATATGAAGTTAATCCAAGTCCAATCCTAGGTGATCCGTAAACCCTATTAAGTTTTAAGATATTTCCCATGTTGAATGGGAAATATGTTGCGGGTATAGTTTTTGTTGTTCTTGGTTTTGAAGCGTCAATATAACTTTGAGTTGTTTTATTAACCTCGTATCCTTGAATATAAGATTTACCGCCAGAAATTTGATATGTTAAAAGATCATCATTTGGGGTATTACCCTCAGCAGTCTTTTGTTTATCAGTATATAATCCATCTGCATCTACAAGATCATTTAAACTATCTCTTACTTGAACAGTAAAAGGCCTTACTACATAATCTCCAGAAGTATCAAAGGTTCTTCTTGCAATTTCATCACGAATTTGATTGTCAACTTGAATTTTTTTGGGAGTAATTGTTTGAACAACTTTTCCATTTTTAACTCTAAAAAGTTCAACAAAATTTTCATCGTTGAAAGCATTTAAAGCTTTTTTGATGAACGTTGTTTGGATTTGAAGTCTATCAGCACCAGGCGCTGCAAAGTTAGAAAATCCAGAAGCATTATCAAATAAAGTCGGATCATCATATGCAGTTACAACATTCTCATCAATTAGTAATCCAACTCTATAGTTTGACTTTGTTGAATATTGATCAAGAATAATTGTTGCTGGAGGAACTCTTACAAAGAACCCACGGATGAAATAAACGCCTTCATCAATAGAAGCTGCCGTTCCTGTTCTGGTGCAATCTAATGTGATCGTATTTGCAAATGCAGTTCCAGCTCTAAATGTTTTGGTTCCAACAACTAAACTTCTTCCATCATTGAGTAGTAAATCCTCATCATCGAAAAATTCTTTTCTATTTTTATCGATTGGAGATGGTGAAAGATATTTTATGTAAAGAGTATTAATTCTTAAACTGGATTGAGATGAAGTTACAAAGTTTCTTACTTTTGCAGTAACTCCCGATCTCTTACCTTTGATAGTTCTTCCAACTAATTTTGATAAGTAAGTAGATACATCAATACCCACAAAAGTTGAATCAATCAGGACACAATCATATTGCCCAATGTAAGCAGTGTTTCCTGGGATTACCTTATCACCATTGTTGAAGAAATGTTCACCAAATTGTTCAATTTGATATTGAAATTGAGTTTGTAGAGTTGTTAATTCTCTAGCTTGAACCGTAGTTCCAGGCTTGAACAAAACTCTCTTGTAGTTTTTATTCCTATTAAAATCGTCAAAGTATGGAGAAACATTTAAGTTTGTCTTTTCTGGCATGGTTTTAGAACTCTACTACGATTCTGATATCTTCGGTTTGAGTAGCAGATCTCGGAATCGCCACTCTATTATCAACATAAATGATGTCACCAGAAAGAGGATCTATTTCTGGATTTGCAATACCACTCACAAAACTTAATCCGAGTTTGTATGTTCTATTATTTATTTCAGTTTGTGTGCCCGTAAAACTAGTATCAATTTTAAGATTACTTCCAACAGTAGCTCCATCTATTGTTGTAGTTCCCCCAACCCCAGGACTTGCAGTAAATCTATTAATTTTATACCCATAAGTTGAAGTTGATAATCCAATTGGTTGATAGTATTTTAATACTCCAGTAACTTCATCATAAGAAACTACATAACCATAAGCAGTAGTTCCAGAACTTATAGTTTGCGAAATTAATCCATCTGCAGGGTAATCTGTTGATGTTGTGCCAGTTCCAGTAAATTTAACTGCACCAACACCACTCACTACTGACTGAGATTGTAAAGTTGTTTGTGATCCATAAGTGGTTGCATTTTTAATAATTCCAATTCTTGCAAAATCATTACCAGACAAAAAGTCTGGATTATCAATTGAGTTAGAAAAGTTTGCAAACATCATTACACGATATGAACCTAGTTCCCTGTAGATATCATATCCATGTCCTCCTTTTGGAGTTGCAATTACTTCAAATTTAGCAATTGCAGTCGATCCAGCTCCAGTGTTCGTTAAACCATTTAGAGCTCCTCCAGTCTCTGTTCCTGGTGCTCCAGGTTCAAATTGAATTGTTCCAGTGGTATATTTTGAACCAGGATTAGTAATTGTAACTCCAGAAACTTTACCTGATCCATCTACAGTAATAGTAGCTTTACCATTCACCCCATCACCTAGAATCGGAACATTCGTCCAGGTTGTATTTGTTGGATATCCAATTCCAGCTTGAGTTATAATAGCGACTTGAATCTCACCATTAACTGCATTATTTTTAATTGATAGAGATTCCCCACTTGTTCCCCAACTATTAGGAACTGGAATATATCCAACAGAATCAAATTTAATAATATCTTGTGGACTTAAAGTGTAAAGATATTTCCAAATATAACCGTCTCCACTTGTTCCTGCTGATTGTGGATCTAGATCAGTGAAATCTGGTTCATCAACAGATGGTTGCCCTAAAGGATTATCTGGATTTTGCCCATTATTTAAACAAATGTATACTCTAAAGTTTGAGTTGATAACGGTAAAGTCACAATCATATAATGATGAAGAATCTGTGATTGGTGATTTTTTATCAATACTATAATTTGGTTTATACATTTCATAAGTTCTACCAGATTCCCACTTTACTTTTTTTACAACTCTCACTACATCACTTGATGAGATTTTTTTGAGTGAAAGTAAAGTTGGCCTATAACTATTTTCTTCATGAAAATTATCTAAAGGAGCTGGTGGATTATCATTCCAAGTTGATGTTCCACCACTATATGTGTTGGTTGGATTAGATAATCCAATAAAAGCATAAAAGATATTTTCAGTGCTTGCAGCTCCTACAAAACCATTGACAAAAGTATCAGCATTTAATATTCTAAATTGATCAGTGATTATTGCAGACATTGTTGGAGTTTTTTATTTATTTATAACTTATTTCTAAGCTTCAAGTGGAACAACAGTAGTTCCAACTGAAGTGACTCTTGTTACTTTTGGTGACGTAGTTAATCCAGCAGATCCATTTAAATTTTCAGCACTAATACTGATTGGATTAGTTCTTGTATCAAAGTCATATATTTTACCCCAAGAATAGTCTCCATAAGTATAGTAAGTCGTTGCAATACTTGTTAATCCATATGTTGATTTAATATTTGAAGTTACTGTTACAATTCCAGAAACTCCATCATTATCAACTTGATCTGCTCTGAATACACAATCAATAAATGTTGTTCCAATACCAACTGTAGAACCAGTGGATAAAATTGAAGTTACTCCTGATCCAACATTTGAGTTATATACGCCAAAATAATCACCAGTGGAAATTCCAGATCTAGAAATTCCTAAACTACTATCCACTAATAATTTGAACTTTAAAGCTGGTGTTGTTGTAGAAATTCCACTAGTTGTAGTGACACCAGTAATCCTTCCATAATCACCTGTTATCTTGCAAGATTTAAATCTTTCTAAACTTAAAGTTGGTGGATCGATAATGATATCAGGAGAACTTCCATAAAATCTTCCGCCATTTGTGATTGTGATTGAAGAAACTGTTCCAGCAGCAGAAACAACAGCAGTTGCTGCAGCTCCCACTTTTTGTGGATTATTTAGAAGAAACTCAGTGTTTCCTGCAATTAAATACCTATCAGTTGTTTCAAAGTATTCAATATCATTTAGATTTGTAGTTGAACCAGAAGAAACAACACTCCAAGTCTTAAATTCACTTAACTTGGTTGAAGTGAAGATTGATCCAGAAGTTCCCACCACAATTGCAGTTTCAGTTTCGGAATCATAAACAACAGATTTTAAATTTTGCGAAGTTGGAGCTGGTGTTACTTTATAATAACTTCCATCATTAAATTGATTATTTGGGAATGTTAAAATTAATCCATTATCACCAACAATGATAAATGGAATTGTTGAAATTCCAGTGTGAACAATTCCATTCAGGTTTTCTCCTGAGAGCGTTGATAAGTTTTGTTCAATCCAATATAATCCTGGTGGATTACTAATTAAAGTTCCATTGACAGAAGTTGCTGATAAAACCACTCTTGAGGAATTGCCTACGGCAACATATTGAGTTTTTGTTTGATTTTCTCCAACATCATAAACCTGATTAACAATAACTTTGTTCAGATTTTGAGTTGTATTTGAAGTTCTCTTAACAACATTATTTGCATATCTAGCAATTCTGGATTGATCTAAAGTCTCATATGTAAATATATGCCCATCAGAACCAACTCCAACAAATCTTCCATCGCCAGATGAATAAGTTAAAGAATTGATTGAATTTGTGAATGAATATGAAGAGATTGATTCGGGGAAACTTCCCTGATTAATTGTTGCAATACCAACAGAATTCCATGATGATAGATTTGTGCTTGTGGATATAAATCCGTTAGATCCAACAACCATCCATATTGAACTTCCATAAGAGACAGATCTCAATTCAGTTGTGGATGAAGCAATACTAGATGATGTAAAAGTATTCAAATTGGAAGTATATCTATAAGATAAAGAAGAACCAACAGAAACAATTTTATTGTCTGCAAAGTGACTATTAAAATACTTTATTGAAGAACTTGTGTTTAATTTTGTATAACTTTCAAACTTGACTTCGGATGTAATTTGTCTTTTTGAAATTGATACTATTGGTGGATTTGTTTGGGAATATCCAGAACCTCCATTAGTTACTGATATAGATGATACTGTTCCAGCTGCAGAAACTACAGAAGATGCAGTTGATTGATCTAAAGGTATATCCTTAACTATTTCAACCTGCAGTTCTGATTCTGGTATTCCATCTACATCAAACAGATCAATATTTTCAACATATAACTCTGTTGAAGTTGTTCCTACTCCAACTATGAGAGCAGACTTAGGTTTGATGAGAGGATCATAAAGTTCCCTAGTCTTATATGTTTTTTTATTTGAGACTATTGAATCTCGGGTTTGTTTCGTCCAATCAACTTTTCTAAATGCATCTTCTGATCCATTGATTCCAAGCCCATCATAACTTGATGTTCTTACCGTATTTTTTCCATCAATTCTATAAACACCTCTTGGTTCTTGATCGACTTCTTCTCCACCTCTACCTTTAATTCTTAAAATGTCTCCAGGCTTAACAGTTGGCGAAATGTCTCTACTTACTGAATCACTATCAGATGCTGTGTAAACATAAACATTAATACTTTGCCCCTCTGGAACTGCTTCAGAAAATCTTAGAAAAGAGTTTCTGATAGTGTAATCTGTTGTGGGCCTTTGAATAATTCCATTTACTAAAACTAAAAGACTATTTGTGATTTTAAATCTTGAATCCGCTGTATTGGGTTCAAAACTTATTGGTTCTCCAGTTGTGATATCATTAATGGTAAAAATTGTTCTAGAATCATCTGGAACCTCTGGAATTGTGGTTCTTTTTAATTGCCCAAAACTCCAGAATCCAAAAGTATCGGAATAAGTGTTTGTGACGGTAAAAGTAAATGGAGTAAATCCAGACAAAGTTCCAATCCCACTTACAGTCAATACATCACCAGACTGATAACCATATCCAATATCATCAATATCAACAGAAGTTATAGATCCACCAGATCCAACTACAATACTTACTTTTCCATCTTGCCCGTTGTTTGATCCACTTATATAAGTTAAAGATAAGTTTGTGTATCCATATGGAGGATCAATAGTTACAACAGGATTTTCTGTTGTTGTATATCCAGTTCCTGCACTAACAATAGTAAATCCCGTCACAAATCCCACAGAAGCTCCAGTTCCAACTAAAGCAACGATAGAAACGCCACTGCCTACAGTTGAAGCAACACTGACATCAGGTGCAGATAAATAACCACCACCAGTTGATTTTAAAGTTATTGCAGTGATTGATCCACCAGAACTTACAGTAACTGTTGCTCCTGCAGCAACTTGGGCTTGATAGTTTGATCCACCAGTATAATCAAAACTTAAAATTTTCCCAGAGTTGGGAAGTTCATACTGACTATCTCCACTGAAAGTAAGAGTCGTAATACCAGTAGTTGATTGAGTATCATAATCGATTACTGGTTTTTGGAATATTCCATTTAGGGATAGAATTCCATATTGTTCTCCTGTAACAGTAGATGTGCTTAATCCATAATTAGAATAATTTGATTTGAGAGTAAATGTTCTAGCAGAACCCACAAAATTTCTTGATAGATCATCAAAAATTACATTCTTATCATATTTTAATTTATAAAATACTCTTCCAGTAAATGTAGAATTTTGTAGTGGTGGAGATACAAAATAAATTTTATCTTTTACGATATTAAAATTGCCTTTATATAAATGAACTGAACTACCATTAGTATGAGCAGCTGATACTGATCCCATACTACCTCTTTCTACAGTCACTGAAGTTGTTCCAGAACTAATAGATTTGACTTTCATTATTTCATCATCAATATAAAGAAAGTCTGATATACTTATAGTTGAAATTCCAGAAAGAGGAATAGTCGTTGTTGAAATTCCCAATGAAGTTGTTCCTAATCCAACAATGACTCCTTTTCGATACAATGGAGACTGAATTAAGTTATCAATAATAATTAATGATCTCGTATTTGCATTTGTCACTGAAAAATAATGAGTTGTTCCTGCTCCGACTGATATAAAAGTTAACCCAATACCAGATAAAGCATTTGACTCCGTTGAAGCTATTTTTAAGAAATTTGTTGAACTTTTAATTGCATAAACATTAGATGGTAAAATTGTAGTGGTTCCAATCCCAGGAATTGATACTGATTGAATCTCAATTGGAGTTCCATCATACTCATAAGTCAAAAGTTCTCCACTTGAAAAATCATGGTTTATCTTTTTAAATAAAAGATCTTCTCCAGGATTAGATTCAATAGTTGTATCTAGAAATGATTTTTTTAAAAATGAATTTGAACTATAATTCAAATTAAATGTAGAAATACCAGATATACTATCTCCCGTTCCTAGACTACTAATTCCAGTAAACTGTGATGAGATGTCATCAATTGGCAAAACTAAATTTGTTTTAAATTGAATAAAATCAGTTAGATCTCTACCTTGAAAATCAATTGATATACTTTCTCCAAGAGAATTCAAATTTTCAGTTACAAATTCAAAATTTGGCCTAGTATAAAAACTGTATTCACTCAACAATTTGATATTGATGATTGGATCAATATCAGCTACTTTTGGTTTTAATTTTGAAGTTCCTATGCCTAAACTAGCCATTCGTTATACCTGGGGTTCCGATACAATAATTACGCTTCCGAAAGATTTAAATCCTGAAGTATGATTTAGAGAGTCAACTGTAGATTTCCACTCAGTTGGAGAAATTGTAGTTTTGATGTCATATGACATCTTTTGATAGTAAACATTATCAGATAGTTTTTGATTAGATACGCTCAATTTACCATAATCTTTTTCCCAACCTATACTATTTACATAGGAAAAATCAATGACTGAATCGGCACTTGATGTATTGATATAATCTACTTTTCCATTTTGTAGGGAAAGATTTCCAAAAACTGTGTCACCAACTTCAATTACAAATTCTGAGAATTGATTTTTATATCTCACTTTTAATACTTTACCATTCCATCCATTATCAGGAGTGCATACAAATTTTTCACTTGAACCATTAGACTTTGTAATGTCAATTACCTCTCCATTAAGAAAACTACCCTGTCTAAATCTTGGGGTAAATTTTGCTAAACTTGATTCAAAAATCATAAATCCATTTGATGTATCTGGATTTATAGTTCCTGGATTTCCAGTTTCAATCAGATAGTCAACAGTTTTGGAAGAACTATTTACTCCTACAATTGCAAAAGCCTTATATTGATTTGTGGATGAATTATACGAAGTAGTTGTAGAAACCCCACTATAAGATTCTAAACCTTCTACAAATATCTTTGTTCCAGTTTCAATTCCAGAAATGGTTTCTGAAGATAAATTTAGATCTAAAAATAAAGTTGCAGTTTTTGTTCCTGCATTGAATGAAGCTGTTTCAATAATATAACCATTACCATTGTTTGTGGAAACAATGGTAAAATTTTTATTTAAATCATTTCGGTTGTCAATGATATTAACTTTAGAGACTGTTTGTGCAGTCAACTCAGATTCAAATAATAATCCAGAAATGATATTTCCATCTTCATCAATAGCTACGGGTGTTGGCGCATCAACATATCCATTTCCTCCACTTGAAACTCCAACAGAAGCCAAGGTGAAGTTATCTTTAACTTTTAATGTAATTGGGAAGTCTAAAATTGGTTTGACTGTATAATCGGATGGAAGTTCAAAAGTTGGATTATAAACTTCATATCTGTTGATGGAACCAATTTTATTTGAATTGATTGAAAGTTGAGCACCATCACCATAAGTTGTTCTGATTGATTCAATTGTTGGTAAAGTCAGATATCCAACTCCACCAAATGAAACCTCAACTTTATCTATTGATCCCTTAGCTGTTTTTGATGTTGTTGTATATTTTAAAGTTGATGTAGTAGTCGTTGTGTAGGAACCAGTTTCGAATGTATTTTCTGGAAGAATTGAAATTTTAAAGTTATTTGTTCCAAAGTCAGTATCAAAAGCTATTCCAGTAATATTAAAATCAGACTTTTTCAATACAATCTTATTGTAGTTGGGAACTTCAGTATCTGGATAAAAATCAATTTTATTTACATTTTCGGATCTAGATATGTCTCTAAGTCTTATTGAATAATAAATTGTATTTGGAACAATAGTTGATGTTTTTATACTTGCATAAGCTCCAGAAGTTCCAGGTGTTCCAACGTATTCAGTCTCAAATTGAGAATTTGCAAAATATGTTCCTGTTCCCACAAATTCATTTTCAAAATTCTTATCTTCATAAAACTTTAATTCAAAATCTGAAAGTGAAGAATTTGATAAATCAAACTTCAAAGTATTACCCTTAACAATATCAATTTTTGGATTAATATATGAAATGGTATGAATGCCAACACCTGAAGTCGATAATCCAATAAACTCATAAGAATTTCTTGCACCATAAAGTGACTCTGACAATCTAAATTGATTATCATTTACTTTTAAGACATAATACTCTGCATTATTGACTAAAGGTAAAGCTGGAGAATTTGATTGATAAACAATTTTACTTCCATTTTCTAATTCATGATTGTTTAAAGTGAAAGCAGATCCAGAAGAACCTGTTGTGATTCCAGTGGAGGCAACGGTTGCAATACCAACAATTAATTCTTTATTAATTGTGTCAAATTTAACTACTTTTGTTATTGTTTGATTTGGTATAAGTTCCAGAGAAACTTGATCACCTTCTGACAATCCATGGGATTCTCCCACGGAAACAATTGCATAACTCTTTTGAACATCTCCAATTAAACTCTCACCAAAATCAGTAATAATTGCATGATCTTCTCCATCACCAACATTTACAAAATACAATCCAGCATCTGCACTACCTAAACCAACTCTAGTTGTGCTCAATCCAATATGATTTTTTCCTCTATTGATTGCAAATACAGTTGTTCCCAACCCAACTACATTTGTCAAATTAACTGCAACAGTAGTTCCAAAAGTAAATCCAAATCCAGTTAGAGTTGATGTGTTTAAAGTTGTTTTCCCAATTCCAATTGTTCCAATACCAATAGATGTTACTGTAGTTCCAGTAGAAATTACAGTTGAAACACCAACTTCATGCCCAATAATGATGCCCGTAGTATTAATACCAGTTATAAAACTGGTAGATACTCCAACTGTTCCAGCGGCCGAAACTGCAACTACAAAATCATTTTTAACACCAACAGAAACAGACATTGCAATTCCTGGCCCTGGATTATATAATAACTTATCTCCAGTTTCTAATCCGTGATTTGGAAGATAAATTCTTTGTTCTTTGATGAATCTTCTTCTCTGGTTTGATGTGCTTCCTCCAGCACCAACTGTATAAGTTGCATAAGTTCCTGTGGTTCCCAATCCAACAGAATTTGTTGGATCAAAGAATATATTACGTCTGTTTACAATTGGTTTATTTAATCTAATTCTTGGTGGTAATTCAAAACTAAACTTAATGGGTTTAAGTTCAACAGTGTCTCCAGTTGTATAAGCTGCTCCAGAAGATGCAGGAGAATTTGGATTTAATGGATTATAACCTCTTAAAACTCTGAGTCGATCATTAACATCATCAACATTTAAAATTAACATTTGTTCAGACTTAATTCCAACAACATCATCTATTTGGAATTTTGCGTTTAAATTTCCTTGTGTAAGTTCAATAAATGTTGTAAATCCAGAAGTCGCTCCAGTATAACTTGGAATATCAGTTACAATACCTGAAGTTACAACAGGAACATTAATTAAATGTAATCCCAAAAGTTCTTTAAAATATACAGAATCTGTGGTATCATTTTCTGGAATTTCATCATCAGATCGAATTGAATTGAGTTTAATAACATCTCCAGTTGATAAGTTATGTGGAACTGAAGTCATCCCAGTTACTTTTGTTCCTTGATAATCAAATTTAACATTGTAAAAATAAGTATTAACACCAACAACGGAAGTAACTGCTTTTCCAACAACTGATGAAATATAAGCTTCGCATCCACTTCCCCCAGTTCCAGTCTCATCAAATCTAATAAATTCCCCAACCTTGTAATCAATTCCAGGATTTACAATATTAATCGAATCGATTCGATTTCCAGAAGTTGCAATACTCTTAACATTAAAAATATTTTCTTTTGGAGAAGTCGTTAAATCTAAGAATTCATATGTATTTGAATTATACGGTGACAAATTCTTAAATAAATTTGTATTTTTTGATTCTAATAATGATTTATTCCATTCATTTGTGAAATTGGAATTATCAACTTCATTTCTAAAAGTGTTGCCTATAATGTAAGGATAAACTGGTTCTCTACTATTTTGAAATCCACCAGATCCTGTTATATCTGATATTGGGCAAAAATATGCATAAGTTCCATTAGGAAATTCTGGAGTGATACCAAATCTACCATTGTGTTCATCTAAATCTCCAGTATTTACAAACTCATAATCATCATTGAAGAATCCAAGTGGAAATACTGAAGTTGAAGGCCTATTATCTTTTGGAGATACCAACTTAGTATATCCAGGAACAATTCTCTTAATTTTAGATGCACTATTCGGTGATGAATATCCATATGGGCCATAAATTGGATTTCCATCATAAGCCCAACCTACAATGGGAGAATGTGCAGGAGATGCATTCTCAGTGTATCCATTATTTGTTTTTGTTATATTATCTTCCAACTTAACTCGTAGTTCTCTTGGTAAAGTGTAGTTTACATAACGGTTTCCATAATTTTTGTTTAAGGATTCTAAAATAACTCCATCATCGGAGGATGTCATTTCTTTCTTATGAAGTTCAAATGCATTGACACTCCAAGATTTAATATTAGTTTTGAATGATGCCGCAAGAGAACTTGCGTATCCAATAGGAACAACTGAAATTTTTGTATCTCCTGAAGAATATCCAGTTCCCTGTTCTAAAATATTAACTGATGTTATAACTCCATTTGCGACTGTTGGTTTGAGAACTGCACCAGTGCCAACTCCCGATACGATTATCTCAGGAATTCCAACATAATTTGATCCACCTCGTTTAATAACATAATCAACAATATTTCCATCTGAATTGATAACTGGATTTATTTTAGCACCAGATCCAGAACTAATTGTAATTTTTGGTTGTTTTTCAAAATTAAATATATCTTCTGTTCCATAGGAAGTGCCACCTTTATAAACAAAAATACTTTCAATTTCCCCGAGACATTTTACTCTTTGATATAATGTAGTATTGCCTGCTGCAGTCAATCCGCTAACTTCAACTACAATGTCTGGATATTTAAAGATATGAGTTCCAACTCCAACACTTGAGAATTTTAGATATTTTTGTTGATCTAAAAATTGTCTAGTTGAAGTTGTGTTAGTTTGAGTTACAATACCCACACCAGTCACAAAAGATGTGGTTGCAACTGAAATTGTGGAATTTGCAAGTCTAAACTTATCATTGTCAAGTTTTAAAACATAATACTGAGTATTTGTTGTAATGCCAGATATAGAAGTGCCAGATCCAACAAATGAATATTCAACAAGATCTCCAGTACTAAATCGATGATCTTTTGCAAAGATGTAATGATCAAAAGTATTGATACCAGTTCTTATTGTTGAAAGTTGTAAATAATCTTCTGGAGGATGTTTTTGACTATCTACATATATTTTTTTATTTTGATAGTTAAATCCTTGATTAACTATTCTTATATCTCCAATGACACCTATGGGTTCATTTAAAGTTAATATCTGATTTCCATCGCCATGTGAAATAAAATCAACCGTGTTTATTCCAGAAACTGCATCGATATTTGAATAGTGTAATTTTATAGATTTTTCACTTACAACACCAACGTAATAATTATTAATTTCAGATAAAGTTGTTCCAATACCAACTGTGGTTGTTCCGACTCCAACTAATCTTAAAACTCCAGGAGATGTTTGATTATTTGGGGAGTAGATTACATTATCTCCAGTAATTAAGTTATGATTATTTGTGAAAGTAATATAATCACTGGTGGTATCAATACCAGAAGATGTTGCAGAAAATTCTAATGAATATTCCTGATCATATGTAGTTGTTCTAACATCAAGAATAGCACCAGTTCCATTTCCACCAACTACCTTAGCTCTGGGATCTTCTAAAAACCTAAAACCCCTATCATCAACAAAAACTTCCTTTATAGATCCAAACAAATTCATATGAGCCTGGATGCCAGATCCATTTTCATCTTCAACAATTAAAATCGGTGGGTTTATAACATCTAGTTGATCTAGAGAATTTTTAACTAAAATATTTTCAATTGGGCCATAGTAGACATTGTATTCTGATTTTGAATCTAGAGCTTCAACTCCATTTAAAAATAATCCAACTCCACCATTAACTCCTGGAGTTTTATCTTTTGTTATACCAGTTTTTGGTTTAATCGGAAACTTTTTGAGTAGATTTTGTGACGTTAAATTTTTATCATAAAGAGTTGATATAGTCAACTTATGATTATCACTTGTAGTTGAACTATAACTTATTTCAATTACAGAGTTTTTATACACACTAGACTTATTATAACATAACGAAATATTATTTGCATCTACTTTTTTGATAAAATATTTTCTACCACTTACTAAATTATCAATTGCAATATTACCTAGGCACTCATAATAAACAAGTTCTCCACTATAATAGTTATGGTTGGGTATATTGATTGTAAATGTTGTAGTATTAATACTGGTTTTTACAAACTGTTTTGAATTATCTTCAGATTTTATCTCATAATCAGGCAAACAAGAAGTTGCAGTATAAACATTTACATTATCTGTATAAGTATTTTGAACATTGGTTACATAATTTGAAACACCAGAATATAAATTACTTGATGAAGTAGATATTTTTTTTCTCAAAAATACATAGTCAGTGCCAACTCCAGATAATCTTGACGTATCAAATTCTAAAATTATTCCATTTGTAAGTGAATTGACTACACCATCAGTAATATAAGTTGAAGAAGATCCAGGAGATGAGGTTACAATTCCAACTACATCACCTTTGAATATATTTGTATAATTATCAAGAACAAATCTACTTTGGTTTTGAGATAAAATATCATATGAACTTACTTCATACTTATTAGCTACATTATGAATCCACTTTGTAAATATTGGATCGATTGAATTTGTATATCCAAACGATTTAATATTAATCTTATCCTCTGGGCTTAGATATCTTGTATTTTGATTTTTTATACCAGAAAGTATGTTTGACACCGCAAAATATTTTGTTTGCCCTTCTATGGTGCCGTATAAAAGATTATCTTCATATATTTCCCTACCATAGGTTAAAGTTTCTCCAATTGAAGATGTAGAACCTAATCCAACACAACCTAAAAATTGTGTGGATGTTTTTGAAGTAAATTTAAAAGACTCTACTCCAGTAACAGTTTTTACAAATAGTTTTCCATTTTCAGGAAATCCAACTGTAGAATCAACCACCAATGAAGTGGATCCAACTGGAGATTCTAGTGATACTTTTGTTACTGCAGTATTTGAAAACCTACCAGATAAAGTTTCTAAATCAAATCCAATTCTACTGTAAAATTTTCCATTAATTTGTCTTGGAATATCAGTAAAATAATAAACAATGCCTTGAGCTGCTCCAGTACCGGCTCTTGCATCTTGCCTTAGAGTTACACCTTTACTAATTTTACGAATATCTCCAGTCAGATCCTCAACAATTAGAAATCTATTTTCTACCCACTGCCCATCAGAAGGAGTGAATAGCTGAGTCGCTGGTTTTGTAATTGAGATGTCTACACCAAAAAGAATATCAAACAATATTTTGAATGACTTATCTGTTCCCTTTGAACGATAGAAGTCTCTTGCATATTGTGTCAGGTTTGCTGTATTGATTTCGGAATTAATATCAACATTCTCAAATCCAGGAGTATATTGGTATCTAAAATCTTCAAAAAACTTTCTTAAGAATAAATTACTTAAATTCTCTACTGTTGATCCTTGAGTGTGACTTGCAGATACAGTATCGATAAAAACAAAATTATCTTCAATATCAATCTCATTGAAACTTTCTACTCCACAGAATCCCCTAATACAACCAGTAAAAGATGTAGAAGTTATCCCAGTGTAAGTAATAATTTCCTTGTCGATCTTCAGTAATCCATAAGACTTTGGCCAACCTAAAGTGGATGTTACTGAAATCGTTTTGTCATAGTAAGTTAATTCTTCTTCAAGAGTTGTGTTCTCTGTAAGATTAGTTGCAGAAAATGCTTGGGGACTAGTATAAAAATTAATATTTTCTAGAATATCTAAAGGCGATCCTTGATATTCTTGAGAAAGATAATACTGTTCCAAAAATTCAGGAAAATTAGTTTTTCCTTCTAGAAAATATTCTGGTACTTGGTTTCTTACAATTTGACTAATTTTAACTTTTTGTGGAATATTTTCTTGCATCATTTTCTAAAATATTGAGTTTCTTTGGTGTCGATATAACTTGACGTTGAGATGTGTCTAACTCCAGAAGAACTTGAACCAGAATCAATTAAATCTGGAACTATATCTATGTAGTCTCGTCTCAAAACCATCCTAATATAAAGTTCTTTTAGCCCAATAATATCATTTGATTCTGGAATTGCTTCAACTTCAATAACTCCATTAGGCCTCACCGTAGAAAGTATTTGAATAGTATTGATCAATATTTCTCCAGTTGCATAGTTCACTTTTCCAACTGAATCTCTTATAACAACTGGATTATTTCCAGACATTTTGAAAATAAACAATCTACCTTTTGTTGCACTGAGTTTTGTATCTGCAAAATAAACAGTAGAATCTACTCCTGCAATTTTGAATCCAGTTGATCTAATATTGTGAGAATTCTTGTATACATGGAAAGAGTTGCCAAAACATAACTCATAATCAGCTTCAAGTTGAAGTGCTGCTTGAAGTTGTCTATAAATTACCATCTTAGTAATATTTGATGTGATAGATCTATCAGCTTGATCAATCAAAGTTACAACTTTACTATACTTAATTCTTCCGCCAAATTTATTTAAATCTGAAGTGTTTGCATATTGATTTAAAGAACGAATAACTCGATTTTCAATCGTCTTTGTATCGTTTGTTTTTGTTTGATTATAATAAACAGAAGACTGAACTTCAACGAATAAGAATTTAAGATCTAAGAACTCTGGTGTAACACCAGCAACTGAATATGATTTAAGTTTTTCTTTTAATTCTCTTTTAACAAAATTTGAAAGATAAAATCCATTTCTCGGTTTGATTGTAATATAAACTTTTCCATACTGAGGTGGATCTAAATCTTCTCCACCAAAAGCAGTCACAGATTCAGTATTTGGAAAAATTTCAGACATGATTGCTTCATAATCTTGATTTGTTACCGCTCTATATTGAGAAGCATAGACTTTAGGTGCAAATTTTTTAATTGAATCTAAACTTTCAATGATGTCACCGTTTTCAGCTTTTGATACCGTAACAATTTTTGGAATTACATTTGTTATTGATCTTTGTTCATTATCTTTAAGAATTCCAGAAAAACTAAAACTTTGAATTCCATTGCCCTTTGTTCCACCACTTACAATATAAGTGCATTCAACTTTATTTTGATTTAAAAGTTTTTTCCCAAATTTTCCATCACCAAAAACAACTTCATATTTTTCATCAGAAATTTCATATAGGTAAAAAATTTCACTTGAAGAAGTTGTTTTAAAAACGTTTGAGACTGGGAAATATTGTCTGTAAGCAGTGCTTTGGTTATTCAAATATACCTTAACTCTTAAAGTGCTAGTATCAACATATGGATTTGGTAAAATAAATTTTTGATCTTTTTGATCAAGATTTACTGTAAAGTTTGTAGTAATAAAAGATCCTTCATAAATTTCTATGTTATCAAAAAATGCAATTCCATTATTGACTGGAACTGTGACATCTTGTGGAATGCAAAAAGTCACATTACTATTATTTGCGGTTCCAGTTGCAACTAATCCAGCTTTCAATGTTAGGGATACTGCATCAGTATTTGTGCCTAAGTTGACGGTGAAATCAATTGTTGCTCTTGCTGATCTTCTTGATCTTGGAATGTATCCAATATTTCTTGCTAAAGAAACTACATTTTCTCTCAGTGTTGCAGTTTCTAGAAACGACTCATTTGCCACCATGTTGGCGTTATATGAGTTAATATAAGTATTATATGCTAAAATATCAATCAGAACCGAAAGGTTCGAACCCTCAAAATCAAAATCCGTGAACTTCCTATTTGCCCTGAGATAGTTCTTAATACTCAGTTTGATTTGATTAAAATCTAGATTGGTATACTGAGTAAATGCCATTATTACGCCTTAGTTGATTGGAGAACGAATTTTAAATTTTGTGGAACTACTTCGGATCCAAGGATATTATATTGTATTTCAACATTGCAACTATTAGAATCATCTTCATAAGTAGAATTTACAGATATAACCTGAATTCTTGGTTCATAGTTTTCCAAAGCATTTCTAATGGTTCTTTCAATTTTGATATCTGTTATTGAATCATTCAGTTCAAATAATGCTGAACGGATTTGTGAACCAATATCAGGATTAAAAAATCTTTCACCATTCTGAGTAAAGATCAGATTTTTGATCGACGTTTTGATCGCATTTTCATTTCTAATCAATAAAATATCATTAGAGACAGGATTTCTCAGAAAAGAAAGACTAATATCTACAAACTTTCGATCCTGCCTCTGAACAGCCATTGAAAAATATAAAATCCTAACAATATTTATAGGGTTTTACATTGTGATTTTCCCATATGTGGGTTCAGTTCCATATTCCCAGTCATCATAATCCTCATCATTTCGGATTTTTTCATGCAATTCAGTTTGTTTTGAGAGATCATGACGATTTTTGACAAGATTTTGATGTAAAGTCTCAATGAGAACCTCTTTTTCTTCCATTTTAGCTCCTGATTAGTGAAAATCAGAACTTTTTACGGGGTTGCTATCCCGAATTTCCTTAATTTCATACATAAAATCGTCAGATGTCTCGATTTTACGCAAATTTTCGACTGAATATTCGTTTAGATCGATTTCGTATCCTGGATTTTGAGTAATTCTGTTCTTTGTCCATGCATCATCGTACCATAAAATCTTATTATTTGGGTATGCATAGTAATTTCCATTGTCCATCTTGAAAAAATGAGCACATTTATGTTCTGGAGTCTCACTAAAGTTCGTATTCAAGGTGGATTTTGACTCCCAAGCCCAATCAAGAGTGAACATATAAACGCCTTCGTTTTTTTCACCTCGATAATTAATTAATTGAGCTCGTAATCCAGAGAGTCTTGAACGAACCTGAACATCAACATATGGAGAAAAACAATCCCACCACATGCATTCTTCTAACTTCTGAACGGGTGCATCGGGTTTCCAACAAAATGCATGAATTGGTCTACGAGTCCAGTTCACACCGTTTTCTAAAAAAGCTTCAAACAATGGAACATGCTTTTCTAATGATGCAACTGTATGCACATCACATAAAGTAACTTCACTATGCCCTTTTTTATGATTATATAAAAACTCATTACGAATGTAACAAGTAAAAGTGGGAAGATTGTGATTTAAATACGCCATAAAAAAGACAGGATTAACCTGTCTTATCTATATTAATTTCCTTGCCCTCGATATGGTTTACTAGCGCCATTTCGACTACTCGCTGCATATTTAGTATTGGTTCCTTTTCCCTGTCGAGTCTGTTTTGGTTTCCCTGGCACATAACCAGTTTTATTCATTGGTGATTTTGCTTTTGCCATAATTTACCCTCAGATTACACGAGTTTTTTCATGCCCCACCCGAATGATGGGATTACACCAGATCTCATATCCTTTTTCTTTTGCATCCAAACAGAAGGAAACATCTTCGCCACAGAAGTCTTGAACTTCGCCAGACTCAAACACCTGTAGTTTAGGGCCGAACCAGGGATACTCCAGAGTCTCAAACACACCTTTCTTAATCAGAACCCAACCAAAACCAGTATAATCAACCGTAAATGGTTTACGACGCTTACTCATGGTTTCACCAGTTTCATGATTCATGACTCCACCATTCTTAGCAAAGTCATCTTCTTCCAACCAGTGTGCAACGGAAGTGGTACGCCCATCTTCAGTCATATACCAACCAGCTGCAATATCTTTATCCATTGCAATCAGACGATAGAATGCTTCAGTATTGAATACGATATCACTATCAATCCAGAGTTGATAATCGTATTGTAGTTTACCGTCCCAAGGAACTTGATTCTTACCACGGAGAACGTTTGCCCCAAGAACTTTACAACGGGCAAAGTTTACCATCGAACTATAATCCTGAGAAATTTGAATACTCATCCCGTTTTGAACCAGATCAAAACAGAGTTGAACAAAGTTCTTAAGAAACGTATATGAACATCCACGCCCAGGAAGACAGAAAACAACTGCCTTACCTCTTGCAAGTTCTTTCGCCGCTTCAAGATCAAAATCATCATCGTTAGCACTCGGCGCCGCCGCTTTTACAGTAAATCCTTTAGCCATAAAATCCTCAATGGTTTATAAAAGTATCATAACACAAGGTTATTTAGAAGTCAATTTTAGAGAGAATATGCGCCGCCACTCTAAGAATCATAATTTTTATAGGAACTCATAAGTCTCAATACGTTTGTGTGTGACTTCTGTATTCTACCAGAACATTTCACTGAAATTCACAACTGTCATAAATATTTGTATTCCCATACACAGAGACATGGATAAAGATTTAAAACTTGGTATGGCTGCTTATCAGTCAATGTATGCACAGCCAGAAGAGGCTGAAGAACTGCAAGAAGAGTCTCTGCGTGAAGACTTAGGAACAACCATCAAGTATATTGCAGGTGGTGGTGCAAAGGGTGCCGAAGAACGAAGAAATCGAGATCTTGCCACTGCAAAAAGACTTGGTGATATCAGAGCTGGTAGAACTCCTGTAGGTGGATTAAGAAGTGGTGATCTTTCAACCGTGCAGTCTGCACTTAGGAACTCTGTTGATATGTTTGATATTATCAAAGGTCATCTTCTCGATGAAGGTTATGCTGACACCGAACAGGCAGCACTTGTGATTATGACAAATATGAGTGAAGAGTGGAGACAGGAAATTCTTGAAGCATTCGTAGATCCAGAACACGGTGAAGCTCCAAGTGGTAGATCACCTCTTCAAAATGTTTCAGATCATCCTAAGGCTTCTGTTAGAAAGAAAGCTGTCAAGGGATTCAAGAAACAAATGGGTAAAGAATATGGTGGTAAGTGGAAATCAAGAACTGATGATCCCACTGGTTGATCTCTAAGATTCTTTTCATCCCCCTGGGAATTTTTTCCTGGGGGATTTTTTTTAGCCGGCAGAATTTTTTTATGATCTTTCGATCACTCTCGCGTTTTGGGTTCGTTGTAGGTTAGGGTAGTTAGCGGTTTTTATATCACCGCCGCGCTATACATAAACCCCCAAGATCGCCACAACTGCTGCTCAAACTCATAAGGGGGGCAGCACGAAGTAGCACGAACTCCCCCGATTTGCTGCTCTTACTCTACACTCTCTGCATCATACTCTGCTGCGAGATCTTCATACCAATCGAGTTCCTGATCATCCTCATCTAGAAACTCAGCGATCCAATCAATGTTCAGAAGGTTGTTATCATTCATGATCAAATATGCTCCCCAGGAACTGCAAGCGTAGACTGGTGAATGAAAGCCCCATAAGGCTGTTCACGCCCCCAACAATTGTAGTTCTTACGAGACTTCTTAGGTGCGAGACGAGTATACTTAACCTCACCACGAATGTCAGCCAGAGTGAGATCTAAGGGCGAAGCAGTTGCGAGTTCAGTGATGCTCATGTGTGATTCCTTTGACTCCTTTAGTATAGGGGCTAGATGGGGGCTTTGAAGCCCCCCTTGTGACACTATTAGAACTGGACAGGCTCCAGCTTCAGAGCTTCAGTAGGCTGTTCATTGTCATCAGACACGAAGCTATCCAGAATGTTCAGAAGTTCACTGCCAGTGCTACCCTTACGAAGGAGGGAGATGTAGAGTTGTTTCGACATGATTAAGAAAGAAAAGTGAAGTGAATTGTGAGTAACTTTAGGGCTAACTCATTCCCATAGATTCAGATCACAATATCAGCTTTGGTGCCACAGGAACGATAGAATGCCACCATACGTTCGGCTTCAGCATAAGTGTTGAACGATTGATGACACCAACCACGCCCATAAGGAGCAAAGTAACGAATGACAGTTTTCATGAGTTTGA
>Ga0194116_10001713_pt1 | contig 30069 bp, 25 predicted proteins | sample TA2MahsurfametaG_4_FD_148617 | JGI IMG/M metagenome (GOLD analysis project Ga0194116, IMG submission 148617) | Freshwater microbial communities from Lake Tanganyika, Tanzania - TA2015008 Mahale S9 surface | ecosystem: Environmental > Aquatic > Freshwater > Lake | place: Tanzania: Lake...
TCAATATTGCTAGAGCCATCAAGTGGATCAAAAAGTACAATGTATTTTCCATTCTTGGATTGTTCTGATTTAAACGCCACAAAATCATCATTTTCCTCTGATGCAATTCCACATACTTCACCTCCTTGCTCAAAAGCCTTGATAAAAGCTTCGTCGGCAACTACATCCAATTTTTGTTGATCTTCACCTTGCACATTTTGATTTCCTTGAGCGCCAAGAATGTGATCAACAAGCCCTGCTTTGCGTACGTCTCTTGAGACAATTTTTGAAGCGACTGCGATGTCGTTTAAAAGCCTTGAAAGCTCACCAGTTGCAAACGGAAAATCTGCTTGGTTGGTGAGAATAAACTCGTTGAGTGTAATTAATTTTGACATGTCTTTAAACAAAAAAAGCCCGCCAAAGCGGGCCAGTGAAAAATAAGGTATTAAACTGAAAACATTGAGAATGAACCACTTTGAGAACTTGCAGTATCAATTGGATTCAAAATCAATGTCGGTATAAGCGCATCATTTGTAATGATGTACTGTTCGTAATTAGCTGTAATCGCATTTAGAAAACTACTTCTATTCAGATTCATAATTGCGATAAGATCAGCATCTACACTAACAGCATATTTAACAACTTCTTTGTCAAACCCACTGCTTGAAACAATTGCGGATGTCATTTCCACGCCTCGTTCTTTAAAGAAACGTTCTGAAAAAATGATATTTGAGTGAACTTGATGTCTTAAATACTCATCAGATTCGTCGGGAGTAACAACGTGAACTTTTGATTTGAAGTATTTTGCCAAACTTGCAACAATAGACAGTTTTTGTTTGGTTTCTTTGTGCAAGTCCATAGGAACAACTATCGAATCATATCCTGTTGGTTTAACTGACTTTTCTTGAACGATAATGAAAGGAACAGTAGAACTCGTAACCACTTTCAAAGCGTGGCTACCTGTTATGTGTTGCCAACCATGAGCGCCGTGTGTTCCCATGAAAATTAATTCTGCTGAATGTTCAGCCGCATATTCTCCAATATCTTCAAAAATGCTACCAATGCGAACAACAGGAATTATTTCAACTCCTTCAGCTGCATAACGAGCAATTACTGATTCTAATTTCTCCGCAGCCTCTTTGATTTGAACATCTTTTGAAACCACATGCAACAAATGCACAGCAGCGCTAAGCGGTCGAGCAGAAGCAATTGCATGTTCTAGGGCAATATCCCCAACGGATGTAAAATCGTGAGGAACAATGAAAACCTTTTTTGACATATAACTTGTTTCTGCAAATTTATAATAATCAACTCAATAAATGCTCTTAACTACTTTTTATTTTTTAATTAAAAACGATTTTTTTGAATAACTTCGTTTTTTAGCTCGATATGGCGATAATTGGAAAATTGATTAAAAAAACTACTGAAATAAGTTATCTTAGAAATGCAAAAAAAGGCATTGAATATGGACATCAGCTTGAGAGCTTGCGTTCACTTTTGGATACGGCGAAAAACACGAATTTTGGTTTATATTACTCATTTCATGATTTTGTACAAAAGCCAGATATGGTATCACATTTTCAAAAAAATGTTCCCATTTGGAGTTACGAAGATTTTTACGAGAAGTGGTTAAAGGAAACAATTGAAGGAGCCAAAGACCACACTTGGAAGGGTAAAATTAAGTTTTTTGCACTTTCTTCCGGAACTACTGGTTCGCCAAGTAAACGCATTCCAGTAACCTTGGAAATGATACGTTCATTTCAGCGCACAAGTATGCGTCAGTTGTCCACCCTTCATGAATTACACTTGTCTGAGAATTTTTATAGTGCGAGTGTACTCACCGTTGGTGGTTCCACCAAGTTGACGAAAAAAGGGAAACATATTGAAGGAGATTTAAGTGGAATATTAAAAAAACACACATCCTTAATTGTTACGCCATTTACAAAACCGGGGAATCGTATTACTGCCATCAAGGACTGGAATGAAAAATTGAAATTGATTGTTGAAAAAGCACCGAAATGGAATATTGCAATCATTGCAGGAATTCCCAGTTGGTGCATTTTATTGATGGAACGTATCGTTAAACATTATAATCTCAATAACATTCATGAAATGTGGCCAAATTTGGAGGTTTATGTACATGGAGGTGTTTTTATGGAACCATATATTGAGCGACTCAATAAGATTAGCGGTAAAAAAATCAATTTGCTGGACACATACTTAGCAAGTGAAGGGTATTTTGCGTATCAAACATCTTTGCATGCAAATGGGATGAAACTATTATTAAATAATGGAATCTTTTTTGAATTTGTGCCATTCAATTCCAATTATTTTGATGAAAATGGAGAGTTAATAAATCAACATGACGCATTTACTATTAGTCAGGTGAAAGAAGGGGTTGATTATGCAATATTGATATCAACGAACGCTGGACTATGGAGGTATTTAATCGGGGATTTGGTTCGTTTTACGAATGTGGAAACCTATGAAATAAAAATTACGGGTAGGATCAAACAATTTTTGAGTCTTTGCGGAGAACATTTATCATTGGATAATATCAATCAAGCTTTGTTGGCCGTTTCCAAAGAAATGAAATTAGGAATCTCGGAATATACTATTTATGCTGATAATGAGAATAGTCAACACAAATGGTATATTGGTTCCCAAAATGCATGCGATGAGAAATTGTTCGCGAAATTAATGGATGAAAAACTTTCTGCTTTAAATGACGATTATGCCTATGTTCGCAAGTACAATTTAGAGGCCCCGAATTTCAATTTCCTACCCGCACAGAAGTTTTATGACTTTTTGGAATCCTTAGGTAAGATTGGAGCCCAAAACAAAATGCCACGTGTGTTGAATAAAGTACAATCTGAAAAATGGCTCCGATTTCTTAACGAAGCTTCTTCGACCTAAAAATAGAATTTTTCGATAACATATAACTCATGAAAAATTCAATAGAATGGTTATATGCTCTAGATACTTTACCAATTTCGTAATCGTAAGATAGCCCGATTTTAAATGGCCCTAAGTCAATTGCAGCGTATGGAGTAATTGCTCCTGTTAATCTAAAATATGTCCCCAAAGTAACGTGCTGTCCATTAACGAGACTCGTAATTCGAGAGGATTCTTTCAACCTATTTCGGAAGAAAATCCCAATGTTGGTTTCCTTGTGTTTTCCTTGAAAAAATTGAACGGCACTAAATTCAAGCGCAGAAGCATCGCTGATTCCATATTTTATGTTGGTATGAATACAAAGTTTTGTGTATAATTTGTCTTCAGTAAACGAGTTAAAACGCTGATTCGGTCTATTTATGTGTGAAAGAGAAAGTCCAAATTGAAAGGCTGTTTCGCTGTGTCCAATTGTCGTGTTTTGTGAAGGTTTGTAATTATATGAAATTCCGCCTCCAGCATCCAAATATGAAAAAGAATTAAATTGGTTTTCTTCTCCTGACGGAATATTTCCGTCCAAATTTGTTCCATTCCATTGCGAGTAAAATAGCAAGTTTGAAAGATCAGCTGATCGATTATTGAATGATGTTTGTATTCCAGCTGAAATCCATTGATTGTTCGTTAATGGTAAATTACCACTTAAGTTTATTCCTCCCGTTTTCAATGAAATTTTCGAATCGCCTCCAACATCATTGATAAAGTAAACGCCTACTCCAGCATAAGCTTTGTTCATTTGTCTTGTTTTCCCTATTGAAAATTCCGCAAGACCATATGAGGTCATAAATTGTGTCCCAGCTCCAAGCCATTGATTTCTGTGCTGGATGCTGAATTTTTCGAATCCATTGAAGATGGAAGTTAGAGATGGATTGATGATTGGAAGCGTTTGATCAATTTGAGATAAATGGAGATCTTGACCGAATGAATGCCCCCATAGAATAAGAAATAGTACACCCAATCGTCTCATTTCCTTATCTCAATAAAGTTATGTTTCCTGAAAGAATTTCATCTTTACCATCCTCATAGGTTACTTCAACAACATATGGGTATACACCACTGTTACAAGGTTTCGATTTGTAACTTCCATCCCATTTGAAGTCTTTTTTATCCGATTGAAAAATGAGATTTCCCCAACGGTCAAAGATTTTGAAATTAATACGAGCTATATTTTTTCCAGCAATTATTTGGTAGACATCATTTTCTGGCATTCCACTTCCATTCGGGGTAAAAGCAGTGGGAATGTGAATTCCTAAAGCACAATCAGCCGATGAGTTATCAGGACTACATGGGTCACAAGGATTACTTCCATTTGTTATTTCAACACCATCAAGGATTCCATCACCATCGGTGTCAGCGATAATCGGAGAAGAACAAAGAACTGCTTCTTGCGCATCCGTCAAACCATCATTATCTGTATCGATTTGACAATCTGGACTTGAGTCGTCTGGATCACATGGGTTTAATGGGTCAGAACCATTTGTGACTTCAGTTCCATCATTTATACCATCTCCGTCGGTGTCTGGGTTATCGTAGTTTGTACCATTGTTTACTTCTTCGGAATAAGTTAATCCGTCACCATCAAAATCACAATTCAGAGCTGTATTATTTGGAATACACGGATCTGCATTTGCAGGGTCTGCTTCATCATTCACACCATCCCCATCCGTGTCGGTTACAGAGGACTCGAGTGCGTCAATAATTCCATCCCCATCCGTGTCAAGAGGATTCAGAGGATCTGCACCAATCTCGACGCAATCATTTTGGCCATCTCCATCCGTGTCTGGGTTATTAGGCAATGTACCTGCTGTTATTTCATCCACATTTAAGCATCCATCTCCATCCAAATCTGGATTGTCAGCAACGAAGACTGCAACAATATTTTCAATTCCTGTAATATTTATAAAATTCGTGTCTTGCGTGATTGGTAATCCCATTGGACCAATTGTATATTCCCAATGATCGAAAATAAAACCTGGCAAAGGCTTAGCCACCAAATTCGTTTGAATTCCTCCAAAATAGGATGTGGTCCAGGGATAGGTTGGTGCCCATTGTGAATTCACTTTAATTTCACCTGATAAAGGAGGCGAAACATTAAATGTTACATTAAATGGACCGGTTAGCTGATAGCAGTCAATCATTCCTCCGGTAATAGCCGTGCAGCGCGTTAAAATGAAATTTCTGAGCTGTGTTACCCGACTCTGCCAGCCTGCAACGGTACCACCCCATTTTTGACATTGAGCTGACATTTCAGGTGCAATTTCATTGACCATACTATCCAAAAGTGGAATTAAATAATCACATGAAAAATACGTATTAGCTAAATCTGCGTACCGTGAAATATAGTATTGTTCAACAATTGGATTTTCAGTGATGAGTTTTTCTAAAATGTCTGTATGTCCTTGCCCTCCTGGGTTCGGCAAATTCTCGGCATTGCAAGGGTCTGCGTTTGCCGTATTATCGGGGATTCCAGTATAATTCACATAATGACCAAATGTGGCGTCCATGTCCCACAAAACATATCTCCATTTTTTTTTGTCTCCGAGTGGATTTGTTCCTCTCCACCAAGCAGTATTCCAATTTAACCAATCTTGATTTACAGTGAATGAATTAATCATGAAATAGTCGCAAAGAGACTCCCAATTCAACTGGCTATCAACATAAGCGAAATTTGTTGGGTTGCCCATGTTGTTAGTAGCAATATAATTTTTAAGGGCATTCCAATTATTTAAGGCATTTGGCGCTCCGTATTCTTCCCAAGTTCCTCCCCATGTTTTTAAGTATTCGAGGTTGTATTTACCCTGATTGTAATAATAATCTGTATAGTCGTGGTCATCTGCCTTTTCACGAATTTCATATACACCCCAATAATTTCCATTCAGATAGAGCACACAAGGTCGTGATGTTCGCTCATCTAGTTTCATATTTGCTCTAATGCTCAAGGTATGGATAAACGCGTCTCTAATATGAGCACCATTCTCAAAGGGATAGTTATCACTCGCTGCAGGCTTGAGAATTAAACGTTGAAAATTATCTCTGGTTTTATCCGGAAAAATTTGATGTTCTAAATCGCCATTATATCCATACTGATCCCGCATGATAAAATCAAAACCTCTCTGATTATAGGCCCAAGAGTCATTTCCATGTTCATTAAAATCGCCTTGTCCTTCATCAATGAATAAGCCATTATCCTCAAACAACTCAAAACCTCCAACGGGTTCAATTTGATTACCATTAATTAATAACGTATTTAATCCAGCACCACAAACAGCAACTACAGGAATGCTATGAGTAACGTTAATAAAATAGGTATTCGTTTCGGTAAATGATGGTAAGTTTGACCCAAAAGCAGCTGCTCGCAATACTCTAGTCGTGTTTATTGTAATTGGACCTGAATAGATAGTCGATGTCGCTGTAGGATCACTTCCGTCTAACGTGTAGCGTATTGTAGCTGCTGCGTCTGAACAAGTTATCGTAACGATTTGAGGAGAGGTGTAGAACCCTGCCTGAACGCTAAAAACTGGTTTAGGTGTATAAAAATTAACAGCGCCTGTATTTGCGGCGTTTGGTGTTGGTGTGGTAAATAATTTAAAATCTGGAGCAGCATTCGTTGATCGACCAACAGAATGGTTGGCTTTAGTCATGTGAACTATTTTAAATGAATCGACCACATTTCCAAAAGTGTTACTTAAAATTATCCAGTCACCTTCAGTTTGAGAGAGGTTGAAATTCGGATGATATTGGTTTCCGTTAACCGTGTTTCGCTTCGAACAAAACACCATTTTGTATCCATTGGAATTAATTGTTCCGCTTGGAATCATCCACTTTGTTAGGTTACTGGCTTTATCAGACAAATACCAACCCGTCAAGTCTACAGTGGCTAAAGTCGGATTAAATAACTCTATCCAATCTTCCCTTTCGCCATATGCGTCGGTAATTCCGGTTACATTTGAACAAGAATATTCATTGATTAGCACTTGACTATAATGTTGAGAAAATACACCTAGTGTAAATAAGAAGATGGAGAGAAGTAATTTCATGGCAAGTTTAGATTTCAATATTACAAATAAAAAGTAATAATTGCAAGACGTATAACTTCGTAATTAAGTTGTATTTTTGACTGTAATATAAATTCATTATGAAATCAATATTAATTTTTTTAGTAGTATTAGTTGTTTTTTCAGCTTGTTCAAAATATGAAGGTCAAGGTGGTGCGGCAACGATAAAAGGAGTGGTAGTTGAGCGAAAGTATAATAGTTTAGGGAATGTGATAGCAAGTTATCTAGCTCAAGACCAAGATGTATATATTATCTATGGTTCGGAGAATACGTTTTACGACGATGATATTAAAACAAGTTTTGACGGAACATTTGAATTTAGATATCTCAGAAAAGGGGTTTATAAAATTTTCGTCTACGAAGATTGTAATACATGTCCAAGTGGAAAAAAAGAGGTGCTAAAAGAAATCGAAATCACAGATAAAAATCAAGTTCTGATTTTAGATACTATGTATATCAAGAAAATATAGTTTTCATGAGGTTTTCGATTGCTTCTATTTTCACGCTTTTACTACAATTGTCAATTGCTCAAAATTCTGTATTTCAACTTTGGACTGAAACTGGATTTAAACATAAACTGAATAAAAAAGTCGACCTTACGGTTGAATGGACAAATCGATTTGACGGTTTCGGCTTGAATACTTCGTTCCCTCAGGCATCAGTTAGATACAAATTTTTAGATTGGTTAAAAGGATCGTTGGATTACAGGTTGATTATTTCTAAAGAGAAAAATGGAAATTTTTCTTCAGGTAATCGTGTAAATGCCAATATACAGTTGAATAAAAAGCTGGATCGATTTGATGTTGGTTTTCGAGCGAGGTATCAATATTCTTTTAATCGATTTGTGACTTCAAGTTACGACCCTGAATTTGACGTCGCCTACCGCTTTCGACCTTCAATTTCATACGACATAAAAAATAGCATTTTCATCCCGAATGCCAGTGCCGAGTTTTTTTATTCACCCGAAAATGCCCCTCTTGGGAATCAATTTACACGAATTCGCTACCAAATAGGAGTTGATTTTGAAACGAAGTTACCATTGGATATAGGAATCGCTTATTTGTATGACAATAAAATAAACCTACCAAATGCGATTGATAGACACGTCTTGAATTTATCGGCAACTTATTTAATCAATGGGAAAGATAATAAAAAGAAGAAAGAAAAAGAGAATACAAAAAATCCAAGAGACCTTTAATCTTTGTATTCATTTCTCTCAAGTCTTTCCTTTACCTTTTGAATGTTTTCTTCCTTTTTTTTCTGACGAGATTCAATTGCAGTTTGTGTGAAGTAGTGATGATTTTCAAGGAATTTTATTTGAATTTCATCCCATTTTCGATCGCTGTCAATTTTATTCATTTCCCGCAGTTCCATGCGCAATCTGTCCGCAATTTCCTCGAAGTCATCACGCCCTAAATAATCTAAGTCTGCGTCGCAAATGATTTCTTGGAGTTTATTTATAGGAAGATGAGGTATTTCCGTGACATGAATAAGTTCAACTATTGTTTTAATATTTTGTTCAGTGTAACCATATTTAGGTAATAATTCACTAGCCATTCGAGCGCCAATTTCCTCGTTGTGTTCATAGCGTTCAATAAATCCTGCATCATGCAAAATTGCAGCAGTTTTGAGTAAAAATAGCCCCTCATCCGTGACTCCTTCTAGCAATGCAATACGTTCAACAGATTTTACAACATCTTTCGTGTGCTTAATTGAATGGTAATAGAGTTTATCGGAAAGACCTTTTTCCAAGATTTTCAATACGTGATGTTCAGTTTTATAATACTTGATTGTACTATAGTGATGTAGCTTTTTTATTTCTTCAAAACGTGAATTTGGAAAAAGACCCTCCCCATTTATAGACAATTCGGGTTTGATTCTAATTACCTCATACATATCTACCATTGTTTGAGCTTTAGACTGCACTCGACCTTTGAATTCACATTCAAAGAAAGGTTCAATGTATCTAAAGGTGGACCCTGCAATGGTAACTTTTCCCGGCTGACTCAACATTTCCATGCGTTGCGCCAAGTTTACCGTTGAACCCCAAACGTCGTAAGCTAATCTTAAGTTTCCGATAATTCCAGCAGTAACGGGACCAGTATTTATTCCAAGTCGTATTTCCCAGTAATCCTCATGATTAGCGATAGCATCGAATTTTATTTTCGACATATATGCCTGAATTTGAATCGCAGCCGTACAGGAATCAATGGGATTTGTGGAGTTTTCAGTAGGAATACCTCCAGCACACATGTAGGCATCACCAATCGTTTTTATTTTCTCAAGATTATTGTTTTCAATTATTTCATCGAATTTTCGAAATAACACATCTAATTTGTTTACCAATCGATTAGCACTCATCGTTTCTGAAATCTTTGTAAAACCAACTACGTCAGTAAACAACACAGAAACTACCTTGAAGCTATTGGCTTGAACTTTACCACTCCTTTTCAATTCGATTACTGCTTCTGCTGGCAAGGTATTACTCAACCATTTTTCTACTTTATCTTTTTCTATTTGAAGTAACTCTTGTTGCTCTAAAACTTTGTTTTTCTTCGCTTCAATTAATACGTTTGCCTCTTCTAATAGATTTTTTTGCTGACGGATTTCTCTAGTACGCTCGGCAATTTTTAGTTCAAGCCGCACTTGTTCTCGTCTTGCTAATTCAATCCTTCTTCGGAATATGACAAGGGTTAGAATAGAAAGGAAAACCCCTACAATAAGCCAAAACCACCAAGTCGCCCAATATGGTGAATTGATTTTCAACTGAAGAGTGGCTGGAATTTTACTCCAATTTCCATCACCCATACGTGCATAGATTTTCAACGTGTATTCTCCTGGAGAAAGTGAATTGAATGAAAGGCCATTGTCAGTTCCAATAAGCTGTTCACCTACATCTGATCCGTTTAAAATGTATTTATAATTTACTAATTGCGGATTACTAATGTCGTTTGTTTGAAATCGAATGGTAAAACTTCGGTGCTTGTAATCCAATTCTAGCATGTTTGTTTTGGAGATAACTTGCTTGAGAGGAGAATTTTTGTCACCTGGTTTTAACCAATTTTGGTCCAATTTGAATTTTGTAATAATTACTTGCAAATCATCGGAAGATTTGGATAAATTACTAGGAAAAAAATAATTGTATCCGTTTATTCCTCCGAAAAAAAGTTCTCCTTTCTTTGATTGGTAGTAAGCATTGGAATTAAACTCGTTACTGACTAGGCCATTTATCTCTTTGTAAATGTTCACCTCTCCAGTTTTACGATTATAAGAGGCGATACCTTTGTTGGTGCTTAACCAAAGGCGATTAAAAGAATCTTCAATTAAACCATAAATAACATTATTGGGAAGGCCTTGTTTTTTTCCTATAATTTTAATGCTGTTCGTTTTTAAATTCATTTGAATAAGACCACTTCCAAAAGTTCCGAGCCAATATTCATTTCCCGATGTGTGACACATGCTACTTACATAATCTTTGACATAGCGAATGAAAGCGGAATTAATCGGGTGAGGAACAATTTTTTGTTTGCTTTCTGAAAAATAATTTAATCCTCCACCACTTGTAGCAAACCAATATTTTCCATTTTTATCTCTAAATGCAACACGACAAACTCCAATTGTAATTGAATTTTTGAGGTCTTTTGGATTGTGTTCAAAAATTTCTGATTTATTTGTTTTGAGGTTGTAGCGAATTACTCCGCCTTTTGTCGCAAGGAAGAATTGGTTCTTATTGTAAGGAACAATAGAATATACCCGATCATGTTTTTGGGCATCCTCTTTAGGCACATAATTCAATTTACGATAGTTGTAGTTAAATGGTCCATTGATTCGCAGTTCATACAATCCATCAAGGCAACCAACCAAAACCCTATTTTCGGAAAGACTATACATACTTAAAACGACTTCTTTTCCTGTTTCACTATTTGATAGCGCTCCGATAGAACGATTAAATTGGTCAAAGCTTCCTGTTTTTCGATTAAAACGCGAGACACCAGCATCAGTTCCAACAAAGACAAATTTTGAATTAGGATCTTCTGAAAAACACCAAACATTTGGAGAGGGGAGTCCTTTTGTTAAATTTCCACTTGGGCCAATTCCTAAGAATCCTATGCGACTTGGATCGAAGCCAGATAACCCACGTTCAGAACCTACCCAAATTTTGTTATTGAAATCTCGATAAAGGCATGATAGACCATTGAAGAGTAGCGAGTTTTTTTGAAAAATATCTTCAGTACTATTAAAAATATTTCCGTTTTCGTTTACAGTAAATAATCCGTTCGACGCTGTAGCGATGAAGTATTTACCGTCCGCTTGAACAACATCTTTCACACTGAATATACCGATTTTATCTAATGACTTAAATCGTGAATCAATTTTAAGAGAATTCGGATTAAATTGGAACACGCCTTGGTTTGTGCAGAGTAAAACAATTCCATTTGTCAATTCTACCATTTTAAGGATGGAGACTACAATTTGATCCTTAGTCTTTAAATCAAGTTTTTGAGGTGATTTGGACAAGGAATTATAATAAATCAAACCTTTATCCTCTGTATCAATCAACAAATTTCCATTGTTAAGACAAGTTACTAAATGAACTTTTTTTGATTCCAGATTTATCTTTTCCTTTTCAAATTCGAGTTTTTTCGTATCAAATTTTAAAATACCATAACCTATTGTTGCGAGCCATAAATTTCCATTTTGATCGAAATCCAAACTCTGAACATCCAAAAGAATTTGACTACTGATTTTAAAGGTTGTAAAACGTTCTGATTTTGGGTTATATAGAATCAATCCACTGGCTGTTCCGAACCACAAGCGCCCATCAGGAGTGCGAGCAGAGCATTGGAAGTTAGTGCTTTCAAGGCCAGGAGTTTCATCTTGGTTAAAAACCTCAAAGGATTTACCATCAAAACGATTCAATCCGTCTTGTGTACCTATCCAAAGTGAATTATTTTGGTCTTGAATAATGGTCGTAACAGAACTCTGAGAAAGCCCATTGCTTATCGTGTAGTTATTGAAACGATAATCACCTTGGGAAAAGCTTAAAAATTTTCCAACCAGGAAAATTAGAAGTAAGAATAATTTTAATCTGTTATTTTCCGTCATTCATTTGATTACTGTTATTGGCTTGAATGATTGAACTTTCTAAATCTCTATCAAACAAGTACAATCCTCCGCTGTCATTTCCAATTAATTTGATTTTGTCCAAGACAGCGCGAGCCAATGCTTCTTCTTCAAGTTGTTCAGAGACATACCATTGAACGAAGTTGTGGGTAGTGTAATCTTTTTCTTGCAAACAAATGTCAACTAAATTGTTAATACTTTCAGTTACGCTAATTTCATGTTTAAGTAACAATTCAAAAACACTTTTTAAGTTTTCGAACTCAATAGGAGGCTGCTCAATTGCAGGAATAATTGCTTTTCCCCCGCGCTCATTTACGAATTTAACTAATTTCAGCATGTGAAAACGTTCCTCATCAGAGTGAGAATACATGAATTTAGCTGTACCATTTAATCCGTTTTTTTCTGCCCACGAGGCCATAGCCAAATAAAATTGTGAGGATGATGTTTCTTTTTTGATTTGCTCATTAAGCGCTATTTCAACTCGATTATTCATAGTTTATTTTTTTACAAATTTACGAATCTTCGTTTCAAAAAGTATAGTTTTTAAAACAAAAAAAAGGAATGTAATGTACCTTTTTAGATTCTTAGAATTTATTTTAAAATATCGAATTATAGTTGAAGATAAACTTTATTGTTAGTCGTTTTCTTGCTTTTTTGAACATTAAATCCAATGTTAACTCCTGATTGTTATTTACAGAAAATCACGTCAATTTTTAAGTTGTTTCAATTCAAACAGAATTGAAAAAATGGAAATTATAAATTTCTATACCATTGTACCATTGGAATGGGAACAGGCACAAATTCGCCATCCGAATATATCCCAGTGAAACCGAATTGAAGTGCTTTACCTTCTTCTTGATGCCAACGAATACCGGGCATTAGTAATAATAATCCAGGATAACGAATGGTTTGAGATACAGTTCCTAGTTCATAATTATTTGTGGATGGATTAAATATATATTCTTGATATTCTTCGGTTTTTGATCTACCTGGTAATATGAAAAATGAATCAAACACTAGACTGATTTTTTTGGAAACCTTTATCATACTTGCGATACTAGCTAACGCTCTTCCATTCGTTTCCGTATTCTTCGTTGAATTATGAGATTGGTTAGGTTGCCAAATTAATCCATATCCACCTGAAATTGCTATATTTCTTGATCTATCTCCACCTGATAAAGTGGCAAAAGGCAGAAATCCACCCCATTGCGGAAGTGTCCAAGAACCTGTCCCTATCAATCCCCCGACAGCAAAATGAGAGGATGGGCCCAATTGAAAACTTTTTTTAAATGTTCCAATAATCGGAGTTCCGAACCAAGAAGTCATAATTCCAACGCCTAAATCTTCTCCAATTCCGAATTGAAAGTCAGGGCCAAATAAATTCCATTGGACATAGTGTTCTCCTTTTTTAATTGGCAGCCCATTAGTCGTAATAAAATAGCGTGTCGCAAATTTATCCTCTCCTACGTATTCTCCAGCGATATTGAATTTTTTAGGGTCAATCAACTTGATTTCCTTAATTATGTGCTGAGGAATATAAATCTTCCTGTTTTCATTTGTCAATAGCAATATCTCTCGTGCATCTTGGCTAAGGATTTTCCCAATAAATTTCGAGCCATCATTTTTAACAACTATATACGTATTTGTGTCTTTGACAATAGTTGAATCGGGAGGAGTAACCTGCGTGCAGGCGATTCGAGAAAAGAAAAGAACGAAAAATAAAGTAAGCGAAAAAGTCGAATTCATAAGTTTTATTTGAAATTAAAATTAATGAGTTTGCTAATTTAAAAAAGAGCTCTTCATGAAATTTATCAATACACCAATGTATAAAACTACTCTTCGATGTAAGTACGGTGAACTCTTTTAGAAATGGATGTCAAGACCTCATACGAAATCGTTTGCATCTTTTCAGCGAACTGAGATAAGGTGATTTTGTCGGCTATTAGTTCAACTCGATCGCCTGTTTTGACAAATTTTTTGGTTACATCCACCATAATCATATCCATACAAACACGGCCAATAATATGGCATATTTGACCATTGATAACAACAGATCCAACACCATTACTCAAACTTCGTCGAAAGCCATCCGCATAACCAACTGGCACAATTGCGATTTCCATGTTTTTATCTGCAACGAAAGACCGTGAGTAACCTACGCTTTCTCCTTTTTGAATTTGCTTCACTTGTGAAACTGTGCTTTTCCAAGAAATCACAGGTCGTAGTTTTTTAACCAAAGCAGGATTTGATGAAACACCATACATGCCAATGCCAATGCGAACCATGTTGAATTGTGCCTCAGGGAAATTTGTAATTCCTTCCGAGTTTAACAAATGCGTAATGAATTTTCCTACAAAATTTGATGAAATGTAGTTACAAGCTTCTACAAATCGTCTAATTTGTAAATCCGTGAATCGTTTGTCTCTACGATTATCGGAATCAGCTAAATGTGAATAAACCCCCTTAATCGAAATTTCTGGTTGAGCTTGAATAACCTCCATCAAACGTGGCAACTCCTTTAAATCAAATCCCAAGCGCCTCATTCCGGTGTCGATTTTCACATGAACGGGGAAATTTTGTACCCCTTGAAAAATCAATTCGTGCAACAACTCATCCAATTGTTCGAACGAAAAAACAGTCGGTTCAAGTTGGTATTTGATGCAGTCTTCAAACCCTTCATCTACAGTATTCATAACTAAAATGGGAACTTTTACACCTGCTTTTCTCAATTCCACTCCTTCATCAGGATAAGCTACACCTAAATAATCGATCCCTTGCTTTTCAAGGTAAAGACCGATTTTTTCCAGTCCAGCTCCATACGATTGCGCTTTCACCATGGCCAACATTCTGGTAGATGGTTTCAGTTGCGACTTATAAACTTGAACGTTGTGTTTTATTGCTGATAAATTGATTTCAACGAACGTTTTATGTTTTTTCAATCTCAAGCGCGAAGCGAGTTTTTCCATTTCGGATTTTCGCGTTCCCTTTACCAAAACTACTGCATTTGAAATGTCAAGTTTCGGATTTTGTCCTTGAAAAACAAATTGATACGAATCTGGCTTAAATTTCTTTAGTATTTGAATTAAATCTTGCTCTTTGTGTTTGTTCGCTTCATCCAAACCAACCAACACAATTCTTTTCTTTTCTTCCGAGATTGCTAGTTGATATTCCAATGAAAATTCCAATGCGTCTAGATCCAAATTGTAGGTATCGTTTATGATAATTGAATTATCTCGTCCTTCGAAAGTTTCCATTCGCATAGCCAAGCGAGGAAGAGACTTTACGCGTTCTAAATCCAACTTTCCCAAACTTTTTGAAGCAGCAAGCGCTAATGTTCCGGATAATATACTCGGTTTGTCAGTAAACGGAAAAAAGGTTGATTCCTTGGTATATTCGCTCGAATTAATTAAAACACCATTGATTTGACTCATTTGGTTTTTTGACAAATGAATAGTAGAGGAAACCAACGTTTTTTTACATCCGAAAAACAATTTTAATTTTTCCTCTAAATGTTTCAGATCGGAACTAAATCCTTCCTCGTGTGCACTTCCAAACGATGTAAATATTCCATAGTCCGGTTGAATCATTTTTTGGAGGGCGTCCATTTCTCTAGCTTTTGAAATTCCTGCTTCAATGATGGCTAAATCTGCTTTTTCGTGCATTTCAAGAAGCGAAAGGGCAACCCCAAGTTGTGAGTTGTAACTTTTGGGACTGCGAATAATGCGCATTTTATCCGATAAAAGATGATAAAGCCACTCTTTTACTGTTGTTTTACCATTACTTCCTGTAATTGCAATTACGGGATATTTAAATTTATTTCGATGCTGCGCAGCTAAGTTTTGTAGTGCCACTAACGTATCTTGAACAAGGATGTAAGCCGCGTTTTTGTGAGGTTTGTTAGGAATTTCAGAAATGACAAAAATCCGAATTCCCTTACGATAGGCATCATTTAAAAAATCATTTCCATCGCGAAAGTCACCTTTAAGGGCGAAAAAAGCTTGTCCTTCCGAGGTCGCTATTTTACGAGAGTCATAAACAACTTTATCAATGATAAAATGCTGAGGTCCACACAAATGTTCTCCAATAATGGATTGACAGAATTCATCATATGGAAGGTTTAATTTCAATTTGTTGAGCTCTGATAACAGGTTCTACAAAGTGGCCTGTATTTTTCAACTGCTCCAACCAGAACTTGTCCACCTTCACTAGCTGTGCGATGTGAAAATTGAGCTAAATTCCCACAAGAAACGCAAATTGCATGTACTTTGGTGACGTATTCAGCAATCGCTAAAAGCCTTGGCATTGGGCCAAAAGGAGCACCGAGGTAATCCATATCTAAACCAGCAATTATAACACGTGCTCCTTTGTCAGCAAGATCGTTGCAAACATCAACTAAATGTTCGTCAAAAAACTGGGCTTCATCGATGGCAACAACTTTTTGATTGTTCCATTTTTCTGTAATTTCTTGTGAAGATTTCACGATTACTGCATTGAATGCCGAACCTTTATGGCTGACGACTTTATCTTCACTGTAACGATTGTCAATATCAGGTTTGAACATGATCAAAGGTTGGTTCGCAAATTCAGCACGACGTATTCTACGAATTAATTCTTCTGTTTTTCCTGAAAACATGGATCCACAAATCACTTCAATCCAACCATTTTGTCTTCCTTCACCCGGAAATTGTTCTAAAAACATAACTCTAAAGTTCTTAACAATTATTGTATAAGAAAAAATACCTCTCTCATCACTTTCACATGAGGTAGTTTTCTAAATTTGAACTCAAAAGTCTTTAATTCCAACCAATAATCAAAATAGAAGTTGGAAAAATGATTTGAATGTTAATAAAATGAATGATTATGAGAGAACTGGTTTCAACGATAGAATCACTACTGGGGAAAATCGAAGAAGGATCGATTACACAACTTGAAATGGAACAATTGGTTGCCGATACGCGTGAGTTGAATGAACGACTAATTGTTTTGCGTTATAAAATTTATGAGCAAGGAATTTTCGAAATCCCGACCGCCCCAAAGCAAGAATTGGAGATTGAGCTACCCGAAATAGAGTTGAATTTGGAAATTACGGATGAACCGCAATCGATTGAGGTTGACGAGGTAAATCAAAATAGCGCGATCGAAGAATTTGATGAAGATCATGCTTTTTCAGAGGCTTTGAATGAGTCCATAAAAGATTTTACTCCCGAAGAATTAAATTTTTTGACAACACAAAACGAAGTTCCTTCATCTCCGGAAGTAGAAATTAACAGTCCAATGAATTCTGATTTATTTTCATCTGATTTGAATGAAAATGAGACTAATACGGCTATAAATACTGAAAATCAAGATGAGGAACAAATTATCCACGAAAGCACGGTCATTTCCTCATCATATAATGAAGAAACAAATAGTGAGGTTCAAGAGATTACTCACCATCAAACGAGTGTGATTGAAAGCGAAGAATCGACGACTGTTATCGAAACGGAGGAAACAACAACCATAACAACATATGAAAATCAAGATGAGGAAAGTGAGTTGCCTTCAGTTGAAACGCCAATTTCTTCAGGTGATCCTGAAACGGAAAGTAAATTGAAGTCAATTGAAAAAAACATCCGAATCAATTATTCCATTGTACCTCTCGAAACCTTGATTGGGTCATTTACCCTTAATGAACGTCTTCAATTCATCAATGAACTTTTCGAGGGATCAAGTGATTCGTTTTCAACAGCGGTAAAAAAGTTAGATACGCTGGATGGGTTGGATTCGGCTCGCAGTGTTGTAGGTGAATTTGCTTCAACAAATAATTGGGACTTGGAAAGTGAAATCGTGGAGGACTTTTTAGTTAAAATTTGCAGAAGGTATGCCTAAGGATTTTGTGAGACTGATTTTTATTTTATTGTTTTTTTCTACTTTTTTTTCGTTTTCTCAATCTGACCAGATTAAGGATTTCACAAAAACACTTTGCTCACCTGAGTTTCACGGAAGGGGATATGTAAATGGAGGAGATTCAATCGCTGCGGAATACATTGCCAAGTCATTCAAAAAAATAGGATTGAAACCAGTTAGGAAAAGTTATTTTCAATCTTTTGATTTTCCTGTTCAAACATTTCCAGGAGCTTGCACTGCCATTTTAGGCGGAGATACACTTAGACCCGGTATTGATTATTTGATTACTCCAAATTCCGGTTCTTCTTGCTCCACTTCCCAATGTTTAAATGGGAAATCTTATCGAATTGTAACGTGTAATCTTGAAAAATTATATGATTCAATAACTTCATTTTATCCCTGTCCGCCAAATGTGATGATTGCAGTTAAAACTTTTGGTTTGAGTAGTGATAGTTTGAAAGTCATAAAAAATCGGCTTCTTGAATTGAGCTCATTTGCCCCCGTTGTAGAGATTACAAAGGACAAGTTCACATGGTCTGTAAGTCAAAGTGCAAACTCTTATCCATTTTTTCAAATTCAAGATTCCATTTTTCAAAAACGAAAAGGAGATTCTTTTTTTCTTCATTTACAAACCAAGTTTATAAAACAGCATCAAGCACGTAATGTAATAGGATATATTCCCGCCTGTAAAAAACCGAAAAAGAACCCCTTTATCTTTATTACAGCTCATTATGATCACCTCGGTAGAATGGGTGCCGATACGTATTTCCCAGGTGCAAATGATAATGCAAGTGGAAATGCGATGTTGTTGGCTCTTGCAGAAAAATTGGTAAAAAATCCTTTGACGGATTACAACATTATTTTTGTCGCTTTTGCAGGAGAAGAAGTTGGGTTACTTGGATCAAAATACATGACCGAGAATCCGATTGTTCCACTTAATAAAATCCGATTTCTACTGAATTTGGATATTATGGGAAGTGGTGAAGAAGGAATTACAGTAGTTAATTCGACTTTATTTAAAAATGAATTTGATCAGTTAAATTCGATAAATGACTCCTCGAAATTTGTGTCATTGATAAAGCCCCGCGGCCCTGCTGCGAATTCCGATCATTACTTTTTTACTCAAGCCGGAGTCCCTGCCTTTTTCATTTACACAATGGGTCCTAACAAGAATTACCATGATGTATTTGACACCTATAATGCCTTGAGCTTTAAAGCGTTTGATGGAATGTCCGAATTATTTGAGCTCTTTATTAGAAAGCTTTAAAATCAATTCTTTTGAATTCTGACCAAAAATACGGTCTGAAAAATAAAATGAACGAACGAGAAGAACAATCCGTGCATGATTAATTCGATTGATTGATCGGTGTAAATGTAGGCTAGTTCCAAAGACAGTATAGAGATCAATTGTGCGCTAGTCATAATCAAAAAACGTCCCGCAATTGGTTCTGTGTCAAGCAATCTGAAAAACAAGATGAAACCGCTAAGCACAAAAATGAACGTGATTGAAAATAAATTAGCAGCTACAAGACGTATATTCAAATTGAAAAGTCCCAGCGAGTAAATTGTGAAATAAATCACACTGATTAAAAAGGTTTGAAAGAGAAATTTTAAGAGAAACTTTTTATTCATTCGATTGATTCATTTTGAGAACTTCTCGAATCACGACATACAAAGAAATGAATACACCGAATAGACTTAAACCAATTGTCCACCAAGGAGTTTTGGAAGCGTATTTTTGATCCAAATAAGATCCAAGCCAACTGAAAAAACCAATCGCTCCTATCATTTGAAAGGCTATGGTTGTATATCGAATAAAATTACCAGCTTTTTTTTTATCGTTCGGTTCGATTGCCATTAATCAAACTCGATATCCGTCTTGAACGTATTGTTCGTCGAAACTGGAGATTTCATAACGCATGCACCTTCAAAAAAGGCTCCTTCCTCAATATTCAATTTCAAGGTTTGGATATCTCCTTTGATTCGCGCAGTAGTTCTTAAAATTAAGAGATTCTCAATGGTGAGTTCTCCATCTAGCGAACCTTCAACGTCGGCATTAACACAAACTAAATTTCCTTTAATTTTTCCAGAAGTACCAATTTGCACTTTTCCTGAACAAGAAATATTACCATTAATTTCGCCTTCAATTAGTAAATTTGAATTCGACACAATATCTCCTGTTATCTCTGTTCCTGATAGTATTACATTCACTTTATCCGAAGTTTCGTTTATTGAACTTGACCCAAAAAATTCTTTTCTTTTTAACATAATTGACTAATAATTATCGTCGTAGAATAGTTTATATTCGTCAAATTTCGCAGTTTCTATTAACTTTTTCAAATTTTCTTGCGTAATTATATAAATTTTGTTGTCAAACAAGCCGTTTAAGTCATCCTCACCATGCTTATAAGCACTGATATATTCGTTTGCAATTGTAACTGTTGGGAACTCCTGTATTAGTATGAAATTTTGTTCAGAGGTGGTCATTTTTGCACTTACTTTAACTCTTGTTTTTTTAAAACTTTTCGAAAAGTCTGAAATCATATTTTTAGCATCTTCCGTATCGTCATCTTTGTCTAATTCAACAATTACGAACTGAGTAACCTTATCATCATACTTATAGATGTAAGTTTTGTTGAAATTAACAACCTCATTTTTCGAGTAACCACTATTAATTACGTCAATCATTTGCTTAGCTCGAATAGCTTGTTCTGTTCCTGGTTTTTCTTCAATAATTCTTTTTAATAAAGGCAGAAGGTCCTTCTTGTTTTCGGTGAGTTGACCTGCTGCTAGCGCATTCAAGAGCATATATTCTGCTCGAAACGCGTTCGTTTTGTCTGTTGCAACAATTTTATTGGTCTCATTCAATACGGATTGATAATTTCCGCGGTTATATGAATCTAGTTGTTGTAAATAAGCTACACCTGAGGCCTGCTGATTTTGTTTTTGTTTTATGTAAAAGTCTGGATCTCTAAAATAATTTGCAGCGTCAGAATTGGGATATTTTTCGAGAATATGATTTTTATATTTGTCCGATTTTGTTGATCCCTCATTGATTTTATACAACTGAAAAGCAGAGGATAAATCTGTTATTCCCTCTTTCTTTTTTAGGAGGATTGCTTCAAATTGCTGAGCTGCCAATTCATTTTCACCCAATATTTCTTTGTATAAAACTCCAGACTTATAAAGCGCATCAATCAGTCGGACTTCAGAAGCTGCATAGGAGCTGTCCGTCAATGGAATGTTCTTTAATAAGTCTTCTTCTGTCAATTTACCTCCACTTGGAGTATTGGCGCTAATGTTTTTAGATGAATCACCTTCTTGTTTTGATTTATCGGAAGTATTGAAAACGGTTTTTTCACTTCGTCGCCAGTCATCTTCATTTTCCCGAGTACCCCAAAGATTTTTAAAGTCCTTGTATCCTTCCTCTCGCAATTTCGGGTTGTTGTATACAAACTTGTTTCCACTCGCATTACCATTTTGATTCGATTGGTTTTGAAGTTCAAGTAATTTGGCAGCCTCAGCTTCTTTTTTCTTTTGCTCAGCTTCTTCCATTGCTTGAAGCGTTTCCTTAATAAAATCTTTTCGATCACGCTCGCTCATTTTTGCGATTCGCTGCACACTGTCTTCAAAAATTGCAGTTTCAACTGCGCTGACAAGATCCGCCAATTTAATTGCTTTGTTTTTGATATCATCTCCATTTGGATAATCTTCGGGCATGAACCGCGAACAAGAATCATAATATTTTTGAGCTCCAATGTAATTTCTTACTTGGTAAGAAATGTCACCTAGTTTTTCATACGACATGGATTTTTGTCGCTTGTTTGCCCCCGAATAAAAAGTTGATTTTGTTAAATATACAATCGCTTGATTCTGATTATTTTTATTCAATTCAACCAAAGCCATTGAATAATAAATTTGATCTTTGAAAGGAGCATTTTTAGAATCACGAAGCATTCTTTTAAGGTCTTTCGCGGTATTTTCTCCTGTTCCAGTTATTGCTTTGTTCAAGCGAGCGTTAAAAGCGATTTCGGGAGCCGCAGATGCTTTTATAGACTTACTAAAATGATAATTTGCTGAATCCAATTGATTTGTTGATTGATACAATTGAGCAAGTATAAAATGAAGCCTCGCATTTTCTCGCTTGTCTTTACATTTTGAAATTGCCAACAAAAGGCCTTCTTTACCGGCATCATAATCCTTGCGTTTAACTGCTAAATCAGCATACGATTTATAAATGTCGAATTGGAGCCCTCGACTCATTCTTGGCCTTGCTTCCTCTCCAGGTTCAACAGACTGTTTTTTCTTTAAAAAAGGAATGTAATCAACAAATTTCTTCTTTTTTTGCTCTTTGGAAATTTCGTTCAAGGCATCCAATTTAAGTTTGGCGTCAGCAAATTTGTTTTGTTCGATATTGATTTTCGCGATCCATAAATCCGCCTCGTATGTAGACGGGTCTTTTTGAAAAAACTGTTTTACAAATTGAAAATTTTTCAACGCTTTCTCGTAATCTCTACGATAATACATTGACTTACCAACCAATAACCAATTTTCGTCAATCCAATTGTTATATTCCGCTTGCTTCGTATACATGTTTTCAGCACTGGGCATGCTATGTTCCAAAATCACTTTTTTACACTTAGAAATGGCTGTATCAATGATTGGGTACATTCCTTTAGCCTCAGTTTCATTTGGTAGCGGATTTACAGGTAAAATGGCAAAGAAATCTTCTTTTCGCGAACCATTGTAAGTCTTGAGCGCGCCTTTCATTAGTTCCCCAGCATTGAAGTATCCGTTGTATCTTGCTGTTGTGGAATGGTAAGTCCGATTTAGAAAGGAATTGTTTTCAGTTGAGCATGACAAAACCAGCATCAAAAGGAATACCCAAGTGTAAGAAAGGAATTTTCTCATTTTCAATACTAGTTATAACTGAATTGTTCGATTATTATTGTAAATCAGGCAATATTCGTAAATACTTGTTGAATGTCATCGTCGTCTTCAATTTTGTCCAACATTTTTTCAATATCGACAAGCTGCTCTTCTGTAAATTCGACAGGTGAGGTTGGAATTCGTTTCAAACTTGATTTTTGAACCTCAATTTGCATATCTTCCAATGCTTTTGCAATGGATCCAAATGCTGTATAATCACCATAAACAATAATTTGTTCGTCTTCAACTACAATTTGCTCACATCCCGCATCAATAAGCTCCAATTCTAATTCTTCCACATCTATGCTATCGGATTTATTGATTTCAAAAACACTTTTTCTTGAAAACATAAACTCCATTGAGCCATTTGGAACGACGGAGCCACCAACTTTATTGAAATAAGATTTGACATTAGCCACGGTTCGGGTTGGATTATCAGTGGCACACTCTACATAAACCAAAACACCGTGGGGACCTTTGCCTTCGTAATTTACTTCAGTGAAGGAAGCAATATCCTTTTGAGCAGCACGTTTGATAGCTGACTCGATATTGTCTTTCGGCATATTTTCTGCTTTCGCATTTTGTATTGCTGTTCGGAGCTTCGCATTCGTTGTTGAATCCATTCCTCCCTCTTTTGCAGCCATTGTAATGGCTTTTCCAAGTTTCGGAAACATTTTGGACATTTTATCCCAACGTTTTTCTTTTGCAGCTCGACGATATTCAAATGCTCTCCCCATATGCTAATTTTGGGCAAAAGTAAAGATTTGCGTTGAAAATTTCAAGTCAAATTACGTGAAAGACCAATTAAGAAATTTGCAAACGTGAAAAATAATTATTCCTTTGACATGTTATTGTTGAGGTATTCGTTCAAACGTTGTTTCGAGTTGTACTTAATGTCTACCCAAAACAAATTGATATCACCTATGTGGTAATCGTCCATTGTCCATGCCATACTTCTGTATGGAAAATGAGGAGCTGAAATCCAAACGGCGCCGTCGATGAGATGTGTCGAAAATGATTGACCATACATCTTGGCATTTGAGAATAAAAATCCTTTGTGTTTTTTTCTATCAGCAACTTTATCTGAATTCCAAGTCACCGGATTAACAACAGCCTTTCCTTTATACCACATTTCGAATTTTTCCTTGTTGACTTTTCGTTTGAACGTATTCCAAGATACAAAACCGCCGATTTGATTTGGTGAGGTCATTAAAGGAATGGTTACAAATTCGTTTTTTTTCAACCCAATTCCTGGCAAATAGGCAGCAACTAATTGATTTTTAAGTTCTTTCCCGTCAAAAAAATCCTTTAATAATAAGGTTAAGTGAGTTGAACCTTGACTATGACCAGCCAATATGATTGGTTTCCCGTTATTGAAATGATCAAGGTAGTATTGAAATGCTGCTTTGACGTCCGAATATGCGAAAAGCAAGGCTTCCCTGCCACCATTCTCTAAATTCCGATAGGAACGAATGTGTGCCTGCCTGTAAAACGGAACAAACATTCGTCCGCATTCCACCCAAGCTGATGCTTGAAAGCGAATGGCATTATCAATTATTTTTTTTCGAAACGCAGTATCATCGATGGGAATATTCCAACGCTCATCTTTTTTATCTAGAAACAGAGTAGGGTATACGTAGAAAACATCTGCTTTCGAATTGTTACTAGTATCGCTCATGTATGTATTTAATACTTCAGGAACATTGGTTGGGTGCACAGCCCAATTTGAAATGTTTGTATAATTCACAGATTGTGCGATTGAAAGCTCAAAATGAAGAAAACAAATGAATAAAAAAATCAGTTTAACCATTATTTTTGCGGTTGAAAAATGAAAAACAAATTTAGGATATTTCTAGGCATTTTCTTTTGCTTTTTTCTGATTAATATTTATGCGAATCAGGATACGCTAAAGCATTGGAAATTGAAATCGATCTTTTCATTAAACGGCACACAATCTTCTTTTATTAATTGGAACGCAGGGGGAAGAAATAATGCTTCGTTCATCGGTTCTATTCGCACAAATGCTTATTACACAGATTCCCGTTGGAAATGGACCAATGACTTGAACATGTCATTTGGGGCCATCAAATACTTGGATAACCAGCCAGCTTCTTTTCAAAAAACGGATGATAAAATCGATTTGTCTTCAAGTGTTGAATATAAATTTTCAAAAAAGGTTTTTCTTTCATTCTTTTCAGGTTTAAAAACTCAAACGATTCATGGTTATGTTTATCCCAACGACTCGGTGATCGTATCGAGTTTTATGGCTCCTGGATATCTAAATCTTGCTTTGGGAGTTGATTTCAGTCCAAAAGAGAGTTTTTCCATTTTTACATCATTTCTATCTGAGAAATCAACATTTGTTCTCAATGATTATCTCGCCAATCTTGGTGTTTTTGGGGTAGACAAAGGCAAAAAGTCTCGACAAGAATATGGAGCTTATGTAAAGGTACGATACAACGCCAATATCATGAAAAACATTGAAATGCGATCAAAATTGGAACTATTCAGTAATTACACGGAAAATCCGCAAAATATTGATGTAAACGGGGAGCTAATTTTCAATTTCAAAATAAATTCAATTTTTTCTGCATTAGCTCAATGGAATTTAATTTACGATGATGATGTTAAAATTAGGGATACAAATGGCAACATTGGTCCCCGAACTCAGTTTAAGTCTGTTTTGGGTATTGGAATTTCATACAAGTTAGAGAACTAATTATTTGTGCTATTTTTGATTCATAAATTTATTTTTATGAAAAAATTGTTCTCATCGGAATGCTTTTGTTTTTAATGATAGAAGCAAAAAGTTAAGTTATAAATTATCGTTGGCATACATATGCAAAAATGAGTGGAGGGTTGATTGATTCATCTGGTTATATTAATGGAGGACTTTCTGCTGAATACATGGTTTTCAAACGATTTGGCTTGAATTATAACTTGGAATTTCAACATCGGACGGATAAATACAATCATGTGCACGCCTCAGTGGGTTCTCTAGCTGGCCCACCGCTTATCGTAATAGGACTAATTTCTGGGCTTGCAAACTCTGAAAACAAAAGTTCAAATTCAGAATCTGTATTTGGACTTGGATATCTAGGAACATTAATTGGATTATTGATTACAGTTTTACCTGATGGAGTTTCTTATCATTTTCCAATTGGATATAAATGGGACGTTGCTCCATATGCGAATGTCTTGGGTTTTGATTGGATCCGAAATAGAGAAAAAGGATACAGCGAATTCAAATACTCGTGTTCTTTTGGCGTTCGGGGCACTTACTTGATTAAGGATCGCATGACAGCCATCGGATTTATTGAAACACGCAAAGTTGCCTCTACTGGTTGGGGTATTGGAGCAGGAATCGGATTGGGTTATCTTTTCAAATTGCGAGAAAACGATAAGCAAGATAACCCGAATTAAAATGTTTATAAAATACAATTGCTGTTGATAATAATTTATGGAAAATGGGTAAAGTGCACTGTAAATTTGCACTATGAAAAAATCAGCCTTATTTATTTTTTTATTGGTGTTATCTTTCAACGCTTTTTCCCAATTGCAAGCCATTAAAAATCAAGCTGATTATCCGTTTTTACTTCATTTGCCAGCCGATAGTATCTTAAAAAGTAAACCGCCCGTCTTAATTTTCTTACATGGAAGGAGTCTTTCTGGCGCTAACTTGGATTTGGTAAAAAAATACGGGGTAATTCATGAAATCGAAAAAGGTAGAAAAGTTCCTGCAATTGTTGTAGCGCCTCAAGTATTGGTAGGAAAGTCATGGGAACCTGAAAAAATCATGTCCGTTTTAAAATTCGTTCAGCGCACTTTTGATACCGATACAAACCGCGTTTATGTCGCTGGAATGAGCCTTGGAGGATATGGAACTTTACGTTTTGCAGGAGCTTATCCAGGTGTTGTTACCGCAGCGGTTGCTCTTTGCGGAGGAGGAAATCCAAACGATGGTTGCGATTTGGCGACAGTTCCACTTTGGATACAACACGGAAATTCCGATCGAGCTGTGCCCATTTCAGAGTCAGAGAAAATCGTTAAAGCAATAAAAAACTGTAATGGTGGTGAAAATTTGAAATATACAGTTCACAAAGGAGCAGATCACGGGGCATTGGAACGGATTTTCAGAACGGATGAAATGTATGAATGGCTATTTCAGTATACCAAAGCAGACAAAAACTAATTTCACGAAATTAAGCAAACCAAATATCAGTAACAATTTCTTGTCCAGCATATTCGTTTAGCCGATCAATAATGATTTGTTTTCCTAAAAGCAATTCCTCACGCATAACCGAGGAATCAATGGCGAGATAAAGTTTCTTGTTTTGTATTCGGATTTCCTTCGTTCGATTTGCCACTGCAATTCCCATTAATTCTGGCCAAGCAGCAACAAGGTCCATTTCTTTCATCTTGCCATCCCAAGCGTAGGCTTTCAAGAATTTATCGATTATTTCTTTCAATGGCTGCTCTTCAGCTGAGCGACGATGATCTTCTTTCATAATCTAATTTAGAGATTTATTTCTGAAATTAGCGAGTCATCTACCCGAAAAAGTTTTTTCTCAATATTCAATGATTCAAACAACTCGGTCATTCGTCGATCATCTGTATCTGTAACGATAATTTGCCCGAAATAGTCAGCAGTTACCAAACGAATCAATTTTTCAACGCGTTGGTTATCAAGTTTATCAAAGATGTCATCCAATAACAAAACCGGTTTCGAATTCGTGTGCATTTTTAAATAATCGTATTGTGCCAAGCGTAATGCAATCAAAAATGACTTCTGTTGACCTTGCGAACCAAATTTTTTAACGGGGTGACCTTTAATGGTGAAAATCAAATCGTCCTTGTGAATCCCAACATTGCTGTATTGTGTAAAAGCATCTTTTTTCTCGCTTTCCGCTAAAAGTTGAGAGAAATTACCCTCATTAAGTTGCGATTTATATTCCAGACCGATATCTTCTGAATCGTTGCCAATTTCGTAGTAGAATCGTTCGAAAACGGGGATGAATTCCTCTAAAAATAGTTTTCTTTTTTCAAAGATTTGTTCTCCCAGCGATATCATCTGAATGTTCCAAACTTCAATTGACTCTCTATCAAAAAGTCGGTGTTCGAACATGTTTTTCAATAAAGCATTTCGTTGTTCCAATACTTTGTGATAGCGCTGCAAATCCTCTAGGTATTTTTTGTCAAGCTGAACTAAAATTCCATCCATCCATTTACGGCGCATTTCACTGCCATCTGCGATTAAATCTCCGTCATAAGGAGAAATGAAAACAACTGGAAAACGTCCAATGTGTTCTGTGATTTTATCGTATGGTTTTTTGTTGTACTTAATGACTTTTTTTGCGCCAAGTTTAAATGTGCAGTGAACATCTACTTTTTTAGTTGCAACGTCCCAATTTCCTTGGATGGAGAAAAACGATTGTTCAAAATGTATGTTTTGACGATCAATGTTATTCAAATACGATTTGCACATGCTGAGGTAGTGAACAGCGTCTAAAATATTGGTTTTTCCACTTCCATTTTTTCCGACTAAACCATTGATTCCGGGTGATAAATCCAAATCCAAGAGTTGGTAATTTTTAAAATTGTGGAGAACTAATTTGGACAGAAACATGCTAGCTCAAAGGTAAAGATAATCGCGAAAAGCTCATCGAATTAATTCATTTTTAATCGCGATTTCCGAACGATTAAATAACGACTAATTAAGATAATTGTCAATGATCCAAAACTCCAAAATAACCAAGTATTTGATGAGTTAGATTTGATACGAAAATCGATTGTTTGAAGCTCCTTTCGAACACTTTCGTTTTGTTTTCCCAAATCAGCAATTATCATTTTCATTGAGTCAATTAGGTTTTTATTGTGCGAATCTTTATAATGTTCGTGGCGCCATTCATAAACCTCCAATTCTTGGTTTAATAATTTGGTTTCTTTGGAAATTTGATAACACGAATCAATGTATTCAAGCGCTAGGTCAAGGTTATCAGGATAATGAAAGCGTGCTAGATTAAAATAGGCATCATAGATATTGAAGGCAAATTTCTCAAACTTTCTTCTTTTCAGAACTTTTTGAAATAAGGTTAAAGATTTGTTTGAATCTCCTTCGTAATAAGCCAAAATCGCTTGGTTGTTGATTGCCCGAGTTATGTAAATCTCGGAATGCGCCTTTTTTGCAAAACTGATTTGTTTATCGAAATAGATTTTTGCCGTTCGAATTTGATTTCTTTCAAGCGATAAGTCTCCTAAAAGCGAATAGGCATTGCTAACAGATTCCCATTTTTTAAGTTCGCTTGCTTGTTTAATATAATCTTTAATCAAGAATTTTGCTTCAGAAATTCTTCCTTGTTCAGCATATACTTTTGCCAAATTGATTTGAGCCAAAAAGCGATTGGTTTCAACAGGTGAATCTTTTCCGAATTTCAGAGATGACTCAAAAAAACTTTTAGCTGTTTCCAAATCTCCATTCAAAAAATAGGCAATGCCGAGCTCATTTATGGCTTCACAAATGAGTTCATTATCATTAGTTGAGACAAAATAATTTTTGGACCTAGTCAACAAAATAATCCCACGGTCAATTTTTCCCGTGCGAACATCATAACATCCCAAAATTCGATTGGCAGTGGCTATTCCGAAAAGTGATTCTTTTTTCTTCGCAGACCTTAAAAGTTCAATGCCAAGGATATTCAATGAATCTATCGAATTAGATACATATCGCTCCCACAAAACAATTGCTTTTTGACTTTTGGAATGAATATCCTTTTCTTGCTTGAAATCCTTGAATTCAATTGAGGCAAGCAGATTTCCGAATAGAAAACAAAAGATAAATGGTAAAACCTTGACTCGGTGCATTCTTGAGCTCTAAAATAATAAATTATAGCTCAATTCAAGAAATTTTACTTTTTAATCTTTCTTTTATTCAAAATCAATTGAATGAAAAGCGCTGAAAACAAAAACATCGTGAAAAGTGGCCAAATAATGCAGAAAATCAAAGTATTGCTGTCCTTGTAACTAATGCCAAACATATTTGCAAGAAAGATTGTAAAATCGGTGCAATAAATATAAACGTAATCTATTAACTCGCTCATTTTAAGTAATTTCTTCGTTTTAGGAATAACTCAATGTTCGTTACAAGTAA
>Ga0194116_10001718_pt1 | contig 30041 bp, 31 predicted proteins | sample TA2MahsurfametaG_4_FD_148617 | JGI IMG/M metagenome (GOLD analysis project Ga0194116, IMG submission 148617) | Freshwater microbial communities from Lake Tanganyika, Tanzania - TA2015008 Mahale S9 surface | ecosystem: Environmental > Aquatic > Freshwater > Lake | place: Tanzania: Lake...
CGTCTATCTAGCCGATGTCGAAGGTTTTTCCTATAAAGAGATCGCGGAGATTGTTGATGTTCCTGCGGGAACGGTCATGTCCCGGCTCCATCGGGGAAGAAAACAGCTCCGGGAGAAGTTGACCGAGTATGCCCGCGAGCTTGGATATGTGAAGGGGGGCAAGTCATGAATCAGATTTCCTGCGAACTCTGCCAAGAATGGCTCGTACCCTTCATCGATAACCAGATTGAGGATTCCGCGGTATTCAATGAGATTGCCTTCCATCTCCAAGATTGCGCTGATTGCCGCACCCAACTCGAAATTGAACGTCGCACTATCGGGGTAGTTCGGGCGCTATTAAGTAGATCATGTTGCGAAACTGCTCCGGTAACTCTGCAGGAGCGAGTTGCGCACCAACTTCACTTGCTACAACTTCAACAATTAGCTGGATTTACCCAGACTGAAATCATTACCCAATATCGACGCACTGAGATCACAATCGATGGCGAGACCCAGATTGAGATTGAAACCTCACATGAGATCCGTCGCGATTTCCCATTGCCTTAGATATGTATCTAGCCCTAGACCTGGTTCTTACTCACTCAATCAGCTAGCTAATTGCCCCTCATGTCGCTTCACAGTAGCGATGACGCGATATGTAACTGGAAGCAGGATTACTTCAAAGAGAGTTTTATAAAGATATCCAGTAGCCAAGTAATTTAGAAACTCCGAGAAGTTCAATCGACCAAGTGATGCGATTAAGGTGAATACCAAGGTATCTACAAATTCACCAACAACCGTAGATCCAATTAGTCGAGTCCATAACTTGTTGGCGTATTTCTTGCCGGCGGTCTTCTCCTTGATCCAAGTGAGCGTCCAGGCATTTGAGAGTTGGCCAAGAAGGAATGCGATAACGCTTGCCGCAACGATTTGCGGAACGAAGCCAAGAATTGATTCAAAGGCAGCTTGATTCTCCCAACCTTCTGCAGCCGGTGAGATCTGTACTAACCAGAAGGTAAGACCAGCCAAGATCCCAATTCCAAAGCCGGTGTAGATGATCCGGCGAGTTGCTTTGAAGCCATAGACCTCTGTTAAGACATCGCCGAGGATGTAGGTGAGAGGAAATAAGAAAGCGCCGCCATCGGTCTTTATTGGACCAAAGTCGATGAATTTTGTTGCACCAATATTTGAGATGAGCAAGAGTGAACAGAAGACCGCTGCGAGTATCGGATACCAGCTACGTAAATTATTAGTACTCGAGAGATTTGAACTCATCAACGCAAAAGATACCGGAGTTTGGCTAGTTGAACCCCTAGATTTACCGCCATGAGAAGCGATTCACTTATCGGCGCTGTTGGGATTTCCCAGATGAGCGTCCGCCCTGGTGATACCTCCCTTGCACATGGTTCGGGGGATATGCCGGTACTCTCAAATAGTTTTCTACTTGTATTGATGGAGAGCGCGTGTAACTCAGCGCTCGCTGAGTTTCTAGAGAATGGTGAATCAACAGTTCTTACCGATATTGATATCGAGATACATCATTGCGTTGGGATTGGCACAGAAGTCCAAGGCGCTGCGACATGTATTGCCTATGAAGATAATGTTTTAACTTTTGCCTGTGAAATACATGACGGTCCGCGCTTAGTCGCTGCATCAATGATGCGAAGGACTGTTGTAGAACGTGTTTCATTCCTTGCGCGGACCGCCGCTTTGACGATTATGTCACAACAGGGCGAAAGCTAAAGAGCTCTCTAAGTTAGCGCCTTACTTCTTGGTCGCCCAGAAGATTTCGGCAATCTCATCGATCTTTGCGATCAACTTCTCCGCGACTGCAACATCGTTAGTGCCCTTAGTTCCAGCAGCGCCAGCAAGTTTGGTCGCCTCATTAAATAGGCCATGAAGTTGTGGGTATGCCTCAAAGTGATTTGGCTTGAAGTAATCAGTCCAAAGCACCCAGAGATGCTCCTTTACCTGGTGGGAGCGCTCTTCTTTGATGGCGACGGCGCGTGATTTGAAATCGGCATCGCTTGAGGCTGCGTACTTTTCCATGCAGGCCTTTACTGAGAGCGCTTCAATCTTCGCTTGGGCTGGATCGTAAACGCCACAAGGTAGATCGCAATGTGCATAAACCGTAAGCATTTGAAACCTCGCTTCATATGTTCGTATTAAGTTCGATTCAGTCGGATTCAGTCCGAGTTAATGAAACCGATTTTAGTGGAAGACTACCGGCCATGGCGAAGTTTGGCTTTTTGAGGCTGGGAACTCTCGGTTTAGGCTGGGTCAAAGTCGCAGGAGAATCAATGTCGCCGACTTATAAAGATGGCGCGATTCTTCTAGTGCGCTGGTTGGGCGGAATCCGCGGTGATTTGCCGCTGGGAAGTGTCGTGGTAATTGAGCGGGAAGAGATGCCGGGGATTTACTTTATTAAGCGGATACAGAAGTCCCATAGCGGGGCTTATTGGGTTGAAGGGGATAACCGAGATCCGGAGGTTGAGAAACGGATGAAAGACTCCAGAAGTTGGGGTTACATCCCAGCTCACGAAGTTCGAGGAAAAGTGCTTTTTAGGATTTGGTAAGACTAATTACTTCTACTTTGCTCAATCAAATAAGGAATTGCTGAGTTTCGTAGCCAGTCTTGGTGAGATTGCCCAGTGACTTTGAGGAAAGACTGCTCCCAATCCTTTGTAACCCCTATGCTTTCCAAAAGAGCGACAAATCTCTCGGGCCCAAAGTCAATATAAAATTTTTCAGATAGAGGCCATCCAAGACTGTATCCATATTTTAATGTTATACAAGCATCTGAGCTGGGAGCTTGATTCTTCGAGAGGAACTCCAAATAATCTGAGATTTTCCAATTAGAAACTTGTTGGGAGGAATCTTGTTTAGAAACTGAATAAGCAAAGTAGTTAAGCTCATCTTTCTTAAATTTTCTATAGGAGAATCCGATTGGATAGCGATTATCAAACTGTGTGGCTCTTTCATAAAACCTAGCTAAGCCTTCAATATACCAACATGCGTAACGACCCATAATTCGACCTGGGGTCAACTGGAACTGCACCAAGTGTACGAATTCATGAGGAGCCATTACTTTGGCCCAATAAATATCACTTTCATCACGAATCTCGCTAGAAATGAAAAAGAATATGTGCAACCCACTCTGGCTATATTCTGTTTGATTACTTGCACCGGCATAACCCATATACGGTTGGGTTCTAAAATTCTCGAATACGTAGTTATCATCCCTCTTAACACCAATAGATGGCTTCAAATCATTCCACCAGACTTGGTCTCTTTCAGTTGTAAAAGCTACCTGAATTTTTTCATCGAAGGTCACGCCAAGACCCTCCCAATATCTTTGTGAGCGAAAGAGATCCTGGATTAAGGAGGAAGTCAATTCGCTTTCGCGGTTTGTGTTTGGGCTAAAGTGGAATTCGAAAAGAGAACTTTGAGATACAGGCTTCTGAAAGGCCGCATATATCTCCTGAGCGGCGATTTCATCTGGCCCTAGAGGACGAAGTGAGCGAGACGGAATGGGAGTTGGAATTGGCGAGACAGATTCTTTACTTGATGGCTCTGGGATGATTGTCAAACCGGGGGTAGGGGCAGCGCTAGTTCAAGGTGACGGATAAAGAGATTTGACTGGCTGCGCCGGTTGACTTGTTTTTTGTACTCTCCAAACAAATCGATTTCCTGATTTTATGCAAACAAAAGTTTGCCCACTTTTCGTCATTACTTTTCCTGGTTTTGAACACTTTGTCCCATTTGAAATCTTCTGTGCTGAAATAGTTTGGCTAGATCCGGAAAACAACATTACTAACGACATTAGTGCCACAAGTCTTGTTCTTATGAATCCTTTCAAAGATGTTAGTTTCACCGCGAGAAGGCTTCGGCAACTAACGCCTTCTGCTCTTCTTCATGTACGTGAATGCTTCCTGTTGCAGGGCTTGCGGCGGCGCGACGAGAAACGCGGCGGATTTCGCGGCTAACTCCAGATGACTTCATAGCGTCACTTAAAGTTGCAGATACAAATGGCCAAGGACCCTGATTTGCTGGCTCATCTTGAACCCAGAGAACGCTGGCATTTGGATAACGACTTAGCTCTGCCAAAATTTCTGATGTTGGAAGTGGATAGAGCTGTTCTACTCGCACAATTGCAGTCGTGGTATCGCCAAGGCGTGCGCGCTCTGCCAACAACTCCCAATAAATCTTGCCGCTACAAAGGATTAGGCGAGTTGCATTTGTAACTCCTGCATCGGAGATCAAAGGTCTAAATGTTCCACTAGTGAAATCAGCGAGCTTTGATGCAGCCGCTTTCAGACGGAGCATCGACTTCGGTTCAAATACGATGAGCGGTTTGCGCGCTGGATTCTTGGTATGCCATCTAAGGAGATGGAAGTAAGAAGCGGCCGAAGAAGGTTGAGCGACGGTCATATTGTTCTCGGCACAGAGCGTTAGGAATCGCTCATAACCATGTGGCAACAAGAGAACTACAGAAGAGCGCTCACCCCACTTTTGCAGCGAGGAGGAGATGAATTCATCAATAACTGTCTGGGCGCCATTTGCGAAATCACCGAACTGGGCCTCCCAGAGAACTAGCGCATTTGCCCGCTCCAACGAATATCCATATTCAAAGCCCATCGCTGCGTACTCCGACAAGAGTGATTCAACGACGAAGAATTGGTTCTCAACAGATACCGAATCAGAGCCACCCGAAATTAGCGCGCGAAGTGGAATCCATTCGCTGCCATCGTTGTAATCACGGACAATTGCGTGGCGATTGGAGAAAGTTCCGCGTCCCACATCTTGCCCAGCGATACGTACGGGATGGCCATCGAGAAGTAGTGATCCAAAGGCGAGCATTTCACCGCCCGACCAATCGATAGTTCCATCATCTAGCATCGTGATACGGCGCTGAAGTTGTGGCATCAACTTTGGATGGACTTGGAAATTAGTTGGGACTGCGACTTGAGTTGATGCAATCTTGCGAGCGACATCCTCTGGTATCGAAGTATTTGTCTTGTTTGGATCCAGCTCTTCGAGGCGATCGAAGTTTGGCTGCTCTGGGCGCTTGTCATGTACTTGAGCGAAGATTCCTTCGAGTTGGGTCTGGAATTCTTTGGCAATCTCATCGGCTTCTTCTTGAGTGATATCACCACGACCAACGAGCGCTTCAGCATAGAGAACGCGAGTTGTCCGCTTAGCGTCGATTAACTTGTACATCTGTGGCTGGGTGAAGCTTGGCTCATCACCTTCATTATGGCCGCGACGGCGATAACAGACCATGTCAATCACAACATCTTTATTAAATGTCTGGCGGTATTCAAAGGCAACTCGGGCAACTCTTATGCAAGCTTCAGGGTCATCGCCATTTACGTGGAAGACCGGGGCTTGAATCATCTTTGCAACATCGGTGGCGTATCGAGAGGAGCGTGCTGCGTCTGGTGAGGTAGTGAAACCAACTTGGTTATTGATAATTACGTGAATGGTTCCGCCGGTTCGATATCCGCGCAGCTTTGACATCGCAAGGGTTTCTGCAACGACGCCCTGTCCGGCAAATGCCGCATCACCGTGAATTAGGACTGGAAGGACTGAGAAGGAATTCTTCACATTCTTCTTATCCTGCTTTGCTCGAACAATTCCCTCAAGAACTGGGTTTACCGCTTCAAGGTGGGATGGGTTAGCGGCGAGATAAATCTTGGTCTTATCGCCACTTTCAGTTACAAAGTCGCCGTAGGTTCCAAGGTGATACTTAACATCTCCGGAGCCTTGTACGGAATTTTCTTGGTAATGCCCCTCGAACTCTTGGAAGATCTGGCCGTAAGACTTACCGGCAACATTGGCAAGAACACTTAGTCGACCACGGTGTGGCATTCCGATACAAATCTCATCTAGCCCTGATTTAGCTGCGTAGCGAGCGATGGTGTCGAGAAGCGGAATTACCGATTCGCCACCTTCAAGTGAGAAGCGCTTCTGGCCGATGAACTTGGTGTGGAGGAAACTTTCGAAAGCTTCTGCAGAATTTAACTTACGCAAGATTCGAAGTTGGTCTTCGCGGGTGAAGAAGGGCGAGCCGACCTCAACTTGATCTTGGATCCACTTCCGCTCCTCTGGTGAATCGATATACATATATTCAATTCCAATGGAGCGGCAATATGAATCGCGGAGAATTCCGAGAACATTACGTAGCTTTGCCGATGTCCGGCCACCAAAACCGCCGGTTGCAAACTCTCTATCTAAATCCCAGAGCGTTAGCCCATGAGTTACTATATCTAGATCTGGGTGGCTCCGTTGTTGATATTCCAGCGGATCAATATCTGCCATCAGATGGCCGAAGGTGCGATAGGAATTAATTAGATTTTGAACTCGAGCGGTCTTATTTACTTGTGACTCGCTCTCAAATTGCATATCTGCGTGCCAGTGAATCGGAACATAAGGAATGCGTAGCGCGGCGAAGATCTCCTCATAGAAGCCCTCAGCGCCCAGGAGGATTTCATGAATTCGCCTTAAGAAATCACCGGATTGTGCGCCTTGAATGACGCGATGATCGTAAGTTGAAGTAAGTGTTACGACTTTGGAGATAGCAAGGCGTGCGATCGTCTCTTCGCTCGCACCTTGGAATTCAGCTGGGTAATCCATAGCGCCAACACCGAGAATCAAGCCCTGGCCTTGTACTAATCGGGGAACTGAGTGAACGGTTCCGATAGTGCCGGGATTAGTTAGCGAACAAGTCGTGCCGGCGAAATCCTCAACAGCGAGCGTTCCCTTGCGAGCTTTCTTAACTAGCGATTCGTAGGTCGACCAGAACTGGCCAAAGTCCATTCCTTCGCAGCCCTTAATTGAGGGCACTAATAATTGGCGGGATCCATCTTCTTTAGCCAAATCAATCGCGATACCGAGATTTATATGCTCGGGATAGCCGATGGCAGCCTTGCCATCTTGTTCGGTGAAGAAGGCATTCATCTCAGGCATTGCCCGAAGAGCTTTGATCATGGCGTAGCCGATGATGTGAGTGAAGGAGACTTTTCCACCACGGGCGCGCTTCAAGTGATTATTAATTACCGTTCTATTGTCGATCATCAACTTCGCTGGAATTGCGCGAACACTTGTTGCAGTTGGTACCGATAACGAAGCTTCCATGCTCTGCACCACACGATTAGCAACGCCGCGAAGCGGTTCAATCCGAGCGGCAGATGGTGAAGTAATTTCTTGAACTGGTTTAGAGATTGGTTGCGCTGGAGTTGGAGTTGGTTGCTGTGCCGGACGTACTACTTGTTGGACAACTTGCTGCACAACTTGTTGAGGTTGCGCTGGTTGTTTTGGAGCTTGCGGAGTAGCGGCAACTGGTGCGCTTGGCGCAACAGAAGAGACAGGTACAGAAACAGTTGGAGCGCTGGTCGCTACAGGCGCGACAGGAACTGGTGCACTTGGAGTAATCGGTGCCGAAGGAACTGGCGCGCTTGGCGTTGCCGGCGCAGCAACAATCGGCGCACTAGGAGTTGTGGATGTACTTTGCGGTTTCAAATCTCGCTTTGGAACTGGAGGCGTTCCCGGCGCAGTTGCTGCACCACTGTTTACCGATGCACCGTTGTTTACTGATGCGCCGTTGGAAGCCGGTTTGTAACCAGCAAAGAATGCTTTCCAATCTTCAGTAATTGAATTTGGATCACGGAGGTATTGCTCATACATCTCATCAACGAGCCACTCATTAGCTCCAAATGAGCCACCGAACTTATTTTCGGGAGTCATACCTGTCACAGAAAGTAAGCCTATCTTCGGTTCGCCGCCGCGACCTACCGAGTAAGAGGTTGCCGAGAGCGGTATTGACCACATCCCAAATGCTCAAGTGCGCTGAGATCTAAACGAGTGGGGTGAGCGACGGGGCTCGAACCCGCGACATCCCGGACCACAACCGGGTGCTCTACCAGCTGAGCTACGCCCACCATGATTTTCAAGCGGCCCAAGTGTACCTTGGCAAAGGTGTTAGTCGCTAAGGACCATGTAGCGAGGTATGCCTACTGGATGAATGAATTCCACACGGACATCACCAAACACGTTGGTCATACAACTCAATTGATTCAATCTAAATGCTAGTTAATTCTCATATAGAAGTCTGAGTTATTCTCTACTAATGGCCGATCGCGATTTTCTTGGAGAGATTTCTGCTCTAGAAAGGACCCTTGCCGGGATTGAAAGCGTTCTCAATCTTCCGGATCTCGAACGGCGAGCTGTCGAATTGGAAACGAAGGCTTCCGCTCCCGATCTTTGGAACGATCCTGAAAGTGCGCAAAAGGTCACTAGCGAGCTCTCAAGAACCCAATCAACTATTAACAAAGTTAAATCTCTCAAAAGTCGGGTTGTGGATTTACCTGTAATGCATGAGTTGGCCGGCGCAGAATCAGGTCAATCAGCAATGGCTGACTTCAGCAAAGAAGTCGATTCCGTTACAAAAGCAATTAGCGATCTTGAGGTTCAAACTCTTCTAAGCGGTGAATACGATCATCGCGATGCATTGATAACTATTCGGTCTGAAGCTGGCGGAGTTGATGCAGCCGACTGGGCCGAAATGGTCTCTCGCATGTTCCTTCGATATTGCGAACGTCATTCACTCTCTGTGAATGTGCTTGAAACCTCCTACGCGGAAGAAGCAGGAATTAAATCAACCACATTTAAGGTATCTGGTCCCTACGCATACGGAACCCTCTCGGTTGAACAAGGAACCCACCGGCTAGTTCGTATCTCACCATTCGATAGCCAGAATCGACGACATACTTCTTTTGCTGGTGTTGAAGTTGTACCTGTTGTTGAACAGAGTGATCACATAGAAATAGATGAGAAGGAAATTCGAGTCGATGTATATCGTTCATCGGGCCCTGGTGGACAAGGGGTAAACACAACTGACTCTGCTGTGCGAATCACGCACATCCCGACGGGCATCGTTGTTTCATGTCAGAACGAGCGCTCACAAATTCAGAATAAGGCAACAGCGATGGCGGTTCTTCAATCGAAGTTGTTAGAGAAGAGAAATCAGGAAGAGCGCGCGAAGATTGATGCGCTTCGCGGCGATACATCTGGCTCATGGGGCAATCAGATTCGCTCTTATGTGCTACATCCTTATCAAATGGTGAAAGATCATCGCACCGACTTTGAAACTGGAAATACGCAAGCGGTCCTAGATGGAGATCTTGATGGATTTATTGAGGCCGGTATCAAGTGGCGGAGAAGTAAGTAGTCTGCGCCCGCGCATAGATATTCACTCAATTCACACCAAAGCGTGCGGGTATATGCCCAGTTTTTCGGGCCCCGATACCTAGAATCCACCCGTGATTAAGTTCGAGAATGTGACCAAGGTTTATCCGAAGTCCGACAAGCCAGCTCTCGACAATATCTCCCTGGAAGTCGAAAAAGGGGAGTTTGTCTTTTTAGTTGGACTATCTGGATCTGGTAAATCAACTTTCTTGCGACTTGTCTTGCGGGAAGAGAAACCAACCACGGGACTTATTCATGTGGCGGGCAAAGACCTGAAGACCCTCTCAAATTGGAAGGTTCCTCAACTTCGTCGCCAAGTCGGCACAGTGTTTCAAGATTTCCGGTTACTACCTAACAAGACCGTTTCAGAGAACGTGGCATTTACTCTTCATGTATTGGGTTTCTCAAGAAAAGAAATTGCTCGAGAAGTTCCTGAAGTTCTTGAACTTGTGGGCCTAGAAGATAAAGGTGATAGAAAACCGGGAGAGTTATCTGGTGGAGAGCAACAGAGAGTTGCTATCGCAAGAGCTTATGTTTCCAAGCCAGCCATCCTCATTGCTGACGAGCCAACTGGAAACCTTGACCCAGCAACTTCTGTTGGAATTATGAAGCTACTTGATCGCATCAATCGCGAAGGTACTACCGTGGTTATGGCTACCCATGATGCCGGAATTGTTGATCAGATGCGCAAACGCGTTATCGAATTGGAAGCAGGTCACGTTGTTCGTGATCAAGCTCGTGGCGTCTACGGATACTCGGGATAGGGCAAAGTAAATGAAAGCTGGATTCATACTTAGTGAAGTCGGGATTGGTCTTCGCCGGAACTTAACCATGACTTTTGCTGTAGTCATTACAGTTGCAATTTCGCTATCGCTTCTTGGAATTGGACTTCTTTCTAACTCTCAAGTTCGAGTCATGAAGGATTACTGGTACGACAAGATTGAAGTCTCGGTATTCCTTTGCGGTTCACTTTCAGAAGCTTCCTCCTGCTCTGGAGGAGTCGTCACTGATGCACAGAGATTAGAAATCCAACGTGATCTTGAAGCGCTTCCAGTTGTTGAAACTGTTTATTATGAATCGCAATCCGAAGCCTTTGAAAGGTTCCAGGAGCGCTTTAAAGACTCTGCAATTTCGCAGAACGTAACCGTGGATCAACTACCGGAATCATTCCGAGTTAAATTAAAGGATCCAACACAGTTTGCGGTCATCCAGAGCGCATTTTCGGGTCGACCTGGCGTCGATGTAGTTCAAGATCAACGTTCGATTCTTGAGAAATTCTTCCGACTTTTAAATGTCTTACGCGATGGAGCTCTCGCAATCGGCCTCGCCAGCGTGCTCACAGCAGCGTTGCTAATTAGCAACACCTTAAGGATCGCAGCTTTTAACCGACGCCGGGAAACCAATGTTATGAAGCTAGTGGGTGCGAGCTCATTCTCAATCCAACTTCCATTTATCTTGGAGGGAATCTTCTCCTCGATTCTTGGTTGGGGATTTAGTGTTGGCCTTCTATCGGGGCTGAAATATGTGATTGATGATCGGATAGCGCCGCTACTTACCTTTACTAACTTCTTTACCTGGAACGATGTCTGGCTAACTTCCGCGTACCTTCTCGGTACCGGTTTACTAGTGGCCACAGTTGCCTCTACCCTTACGCTTCGTAAGTATTTAAAGGTTTAAGGCAAGAGGGGATTACCCTCAAAAGGAGAGTTGTTCTAAGTGGCTACTCGTTCCCCAAAACCCTCTAAGCCCTCTTCGAAGTCAAGCTCTGCCAAGTCAAGCTCTTCAAAGAGAAAAGTCACAGTTCGATCTTCTGTGAAACAGAGCGCTCCCTTAGTTGCCGGTGTAAGGGAGACAGCCGAGCAGTCTGGAATTGCTAACCAGCGAGAAGTGGGCAGAAGCGGCAATTTCAATTCAGAGGGCAACGGCTACGCAAACGCAAAGGCTTCCACAAATGGCAAAGGTGGCGGAAATTCGAGCGCAAGCGCTGCCACAAATGGAAATTCAAGTAGCCGAAGAACGGATCAGAGAAATGATCGAGTCGCTCTCACGTTTCTTGGAGTCTTCATAGCTGCGCTCTTCTTTGTTCTTGGTGCTGGTTTTGGTAACTCACAAGGAAACTCGCTTGTAGATGGTGCAATCGATGAATTAGTTGCTAATTCCACCGCTGACGTTGATCGAGGGACTTTAGAGAGAGCGGCAATCGAGGGAGCGTTGAAAGCTTCTGGAGATGGATGGGCAAACTATTTTCCTTCAACAACTTTAGAAGCGTTAAACAATTTAACCGCAAATGTTCTGTCTGGAATTGGAGTATCCATTCGTGAAGCGCGATCAGGGGCGGTAGAGATAGCGGGGATTCAAGAGAATACGCCCGCCTTCCGTAACGGTCTTGAGGTTGGCGATCAGCTCATTCGAATAAATGGCACAGATGTTCAAGGGGCCTCGCTAACCACGGTCGCTGCCCTCATTCGAGGCGATTTAGGTAAAGACGTGGTAATCCAGATAAATCGCAACGGGGCTAGCAAAGTTTTCTCACTCCTTACGGAGAGAGTGGATGTCAAGACAGTTGATGCCTCCCAGATAACTCCAGATATCGCCTACTTGGCCATCAATACCTTTGCATCCGGAACTTCATCTGAGTTCTATGCCGCCCTCAATTCTTTGAATAGCTCGAAGGGAGTTGTAATTGATCTACGTGACAATCCGGGCGGCTTAATCGAAGAAGCAGTTTCAATTGCTGAACTGTTTATCGGCAGAGGTGTAGTGGTTTCTTATCGCGCAAATGGAGAAGAGAAAGTGTTTAGTGCGAATAATCCAAGTCCAAGCGGAGTGCCGGTGGTCTTGATGATAAACAAAGGAACTACAAGTGCTGCCGAAATCCTTGCCGGCGCCTTCCAAGATAGAAACCGTGGCGTAGTAATTGGTGAACAGTCTTTCGGTAAGGGATCGGTTCAAGAGTTCATGACTTTGAAAGACGGCTCAAAACTCGAGCTAACAGTGGCCCTCTACTTAACTCCTAGCGGAAGAACTATTGAAGGAGTTGGAATAGTGCCTGATCTGCGAGTCTCCAACTCGGAGATAAAGGTAAAAGCACTTCAGATTCTTGGTGGGCTGGCTCAACTAGGCTCCAAAAACTAAAAGTTCGCTTAGTAGCTCCCAATTACTCTTACATTTGCCCCGATTGATTACCCTTATCCAATGGTGAAGGAATCCGGCAGGAAATTGATAGCCCAAAATAAAAAGGGTCGTCATGATTACTTCATCGATGAGGTATTTGAAGCGGGTCTAGTTCTGCAAGGAACGGAAGTGAAGTCACTTCGCGCTGGCCGTGCCACCCTTACAGATGGTTATGCATCAGTTAGAGATGGAGAACTATTCCTTGCCGGCGTTCATATCCCGGAGTACAACGAGGGATCATGGACAAATCACGAACCGCGTCGCGAGCGAAAGCTCTTGATGCAAAAGCGCGAGATAACAAAGTTGATTGGAACCCTTAAAGAGTCTGGGTTAACACTTATTCCACTATCGCTCTACTTCAAAGATGGCATCGTTAAAGTTGAGATGGGTTTAGCACGAGGCAAGAAAGCGCATGACAAACGCGACTCTCTTAAGGAGAAGCAGGCATCTAGAGAAATTGATCGCGCTTTATCGCAGCGAGCATCAGGCAAATCCTCAGGAAAAGGCTCACGAAGGAGAGATTTCGACGATTAGTTGTGCGCAGGAATAAAGGGATTTCTCTCCCTGTTAAGCCTCGCGTACAATTCCATATCTAGCTTCTAATCCGTAAGGCGAAAATCTTGGGGGTGAACGGTCTCGACTTCGATTGTTGAGCCAGGGGAAGCGGGCCGAGGAAGCCGGGATGATCTCGTTAACCACAAAAACCCGCGCAATCAATTAGACGCAGATAAAACTGAGTCTGTTTACGATCTCGCTGCCTAAGCGAGCGCTGTAAACCGTTGCCCTGAGCTTGCTCTCGCCTCAGGCCCCAACGTCGATAACGTTGTGATTATCGGCAGGGACATCTAACACAACTGCGTTCGTCGGCTACTTGTGTGCGTGAGAGCCGGGACAGAGAAAGCGATTAGCACACTACGCCCGTAGAAGCCCTGTTTCAGTGTCGAAGGACCCGGGTTCGATTCCCGGCACCTCCACCAAATTCGCTTCTTTAATTTCGTGAAGCGAATTTTCTTACTCGCCAAATGGAAAACAATCCCGTAGCCATTCCTAGAATTCCCACATTTCTTGCACCCGGACTTACATTTTCAAAAATCAAGAAGCACCCGACAATGAGCGAGAGAGTTGCGAGGGTATAAACAAAGATCTTCCGAAACCTAGACATATTCGTTGGATTCCAGAGAGTTATCAAGAGAGCAATCGGCCCGCCGAACATGGCGGGGGCAACGATTATCGCTACGGCAAGTGCGAGTGATTCCATTTTCTTTCCCCTTCTCTCTAGACCCTATCTCATGACCATCAAGCAACTTAACGAAGTTAAGTTGCTTGGTGATCATCTCCGCTGCTCATGAGTAACTCCAACAAAGTTTGTTGTAGCCAACCCAACCAGGAGTAAACGGCATAAACAGCTTTCATGGGATCGCTTTCGGTCATAAGTTCGTACTTCTTATGTAAATCTGATGCATCGCGCTTAGACCCTGTGACGGAGTTAGTTTCGCCATCCTGGTTAAGTCCACTGAAGTTGCGGCCATCGTTGCTAGCGTCGCCGGAACTACTCGCACCTGAATCACTGGCGTGAGAGGTACCTCGGCTATCGGACGAGTTAGTTGAGCCTTCATTGAACTCTTTACTGATTCCAAGTCGGACCGCAAGAGCCAGCCGCAAATCATTTAAGGCACCCAGCCAAGCCATCGCATCGTTATCGATGAACTTGATGTCAATTGAGCCGCGATCAATGGGCTGATCTGCGTTCCAATCCTCATCTTGAGGGATTAGCGCCTCATAAACAGTAAGCGCATGCGCACGTTTCTTTTCCCGTAGCCCATGTTCGGTATATCGCCGGAACTCGGAGGCCGACTTCTCATCTTTATAGGCATTTGGAAGTAATCGGCGCAATACCGGATCTTCTGGTGGTTGTTCGCTTCCTCCCATATCCATTGATGAACCGAGTCCCATCATCTGAAAAATTGGGTCAATATCGATCTCGGAATTGACCGCTCCATCACCAAGCAACTCCAAGATCTGCTCGGTTAGATTGATCAATACATGGGCTTCTTGCGAGGTAAAGACAATATGGATTTCGCCATCTTCAGCGCGAATAAATTTTGAGCTCATCTTGAATCAGAGAACTTTAAGCGCTGAAACAACCTTTGTAAGGGATGCCTTTGCATCGCCAAACAGAAGGGTCGTCTTCGGGTCATACAAGAGTTCATTTTCAATTCCGGCGAAGCCCGGGCGCATCGAACGCTTTAAGAAGATCACATTTCCAGCAAGTGATACATCAAGAATTGGCATTCCATAAATCGGACAACCAGGAGTGGTCTTAGCAGCTGGATTAACAACATCATTTGCCCCGATAATCAAAGCTACATCGGTCTGGGGGAATGTGGGGTTGACTTCATCCATCTCAGATAATTGCTCGTAAGGAACATTTGCCTCAGCAAGAAGCACATTCATATGTCCAGGCATGCGACCTGCGACTGGATGAATTCCATAAGCAACATCAATTCCCTTGGCTGACAATAAATCAGCTAATTCGCGCACGGTGTGCTGCGCCTGCGCAACGGCAAGACCAAAACCGGGAACGATAACAACGCGCCGTGCATAATTTAAAAGGATGGCGACATCATCAGGCGTTCCAGATTTAACTGGACGGGTGTCGGTCGCGCCACCGCTTGCTTGAGCTTTGGCGGTGAATGCTCCAAAGAGCGTGCCAAATAGCGAGCGTCCCATCGCTTCTGCCATCAAACGCGTCAAGATAGTTCCGGAGGCGCCAACAAGGGTTCCGGCAATAATCAATAAAGTTGCATCTAGCACGTAACCTGAGGCTGCAACCGTTAATCCAGTAAATGCATTCAATAGCGAGATCACGATTGGAACATCAGCGCCGCCTACTGGAAGAACGAATAAGACGCCGAAAAGCAGCGAGAGCGCAGCCAAAATCAATAGCGGGGTAGTCCCGAGCTCAGCAATCACCCAACCCGAAACTCCGATAACTCCGCCTAAAGTTCCGGCAATTACAGCTCGTCCACCTGGGAAGACCACCGGCGCAGTCGTCATTAACTCCTGTAACTTCAAAAAGGTGATGATTGATCCAGAGAAAGAAACACATCCGACTACAACTGTGAATACCGTTGCCAAAACAACTGCAAAGGAAGCGGAATCACCCAACTTCATGTACTCAACGATTGCAACTAGCGCAGCAGCGCCACCACCCACGCCATTAAATAGCGCAACAAGTTGGGGCATCGCGGTCATCTGAACGCGTCGCGCAGCAGGAACGGCGACAATTACACCCACGATAATCGCACCGATAATCCAACCGAGATTTCTTCCTTCATTCTCAGAGCGGAAGAAGACCAAGAGCGTCGCTATTCCAGCGCCAGCAGCGCCAAGTAAATTTCCGCGGCGCGCAGTTCTTGGATGAGATAAGCCTTTAAGTGCAAGAATGAAACAGACGCCAGCAACTAAACCAATCAAGTCATAGAGAAATGGGCTCACTTCTTATCACCCGCGCTCTTATCGGAACTCTTGGTCGAGCCCTTTCCTTTAAACATCTCAAGCATGCGATCGGTAACAACAAAACCGCCAACCATATTTATTGTCGCAAGAACAATCGCCGCTACCGAGAGACCTAATTCAAGTGAAGTCTCAGCATGATCAGCAACAATGATCGCGCCCACAAGAATCACGCCATGAATCGCATTTGCTCCGCTCATTAGCGGGGTATGAAGGGTTGAAGAAATTTTAGAGACCACTTCAAAACCAACGAATACCGCGAGCACAAAGATTGAGATGATTGTGATTGCTTCCATTACCTCGCCCTCACTTTCCAGCCCCAGCGCCATTTGGAGAGCGCCGTGCACCGCCATGTGTGAGCGCCGCCGCATCGATAATTTCATCGGCAAAATCGATATTTAGTGCTCCCTCCTTAACCATCAAGAGCAACAAATTAACGACGTTTCGGGCATAAAGTGATGAAGCGTGGAATGGCAATTGGCTTGGAACATCCTTACCGCCCCAAATCCGAACGCCATTTTCGGTAAGAACAATCTCTCCCGGCTTTGAACCTTCTACGTTTCCACCCGACTCCGCAGCGAGATCAACAATCACCGAACCTTCAACCATTGAGCTGTACATTTCTTTGGTAACTAATCGTGGCGCTGGCTTACCAGGAACTGCAGCGGTAGTAATAAGAACATGTGACTTTGTAATAAATGGCTTTAAGAGTTCACGTTGCTTAGCAGCGCGCTCCTCACTCATTTCCCGGGCATAACCTCCGGCACCTTCAATCGCCTCAAGTTCAAGATCAATAAAGCTCGCGCCCATGGAACGCACTTCATCGGCCGAAGATGGACGAACATCGTATGCCGAGACGACTGCGCCAAGACGGCGAGCGGTTGCAATTGCTTGTAAGCCGGCAACACCAGCGCCAAGGACAAGAACATTTGCTGGAGTAACTGTTCCGGCCGCAGTCATCAAAAGTGGGAAGAATCTTGGTGAGAGTTCTGCTGCGACTAACGCCGCTCGATAACCGGCACAGAGCGCTTGTGAAGTGAGCGCATCCATAGATTGAGCGCGGGAAATTCTCGGGACTAATTCAAGAGAGAACACCGTAGCGCCCGCGGAGGCTGCAGCATCGATATTCTCAACAGCGGTAGTTGGCGATAAAAACGAGATTGTTATCGCCCCGCTCTTCACGCCCTTAAACTGCGCAACAGTTAGAGGTTGCACCGAGAGAACTACATCGGCACTAGCTAAGGAAGCGTTAGCGTCATTTGCGCCAAAAACGCGCGCTCCGGCACTTACAAAATCTTTATCGCCGGCACCAGCGCCAAGACCAGCGCCACTTTCGATAGCGACTTCAAAGCCGGCCCGAGTGAGTTTTGAGATTACATCTGGGACGAGCGCGACCCGCATTTCGCCAGCACGGCTCTCTTTGGGAACAAAAATCTTCATTAGTGGGTTAGTTTCCCTTTAACCCGCCACGAGTCAACAGATAAAGAAGAGCCTGGATCGTTGTCCGGCGATGGAAGGCCTCGCGCCATACGACGGATTTTTCGCCATCAATTACCGAAGCGGCAACCTCTTCACCGCGATGAGCCGGTAAACAATGCATGAATATTGAGTCCTTGGCGGTAAGTGAGATTAACTTTTCATCAACAGCGAATGGCGAGAGCGCTTTGAACTTCTCAGCTCGCTCGCCTTCAGAATCACCCATCGACATCCAAACATCGGTGTAGATAACCGAAGCGCCTTCACAGGCGGCTTTAGCATCATTTGTGGTCTCAACTTTTCCACCACTTACACTCGCAAGCTGCTCCGCTTTAGCAATCACTTGTTGCGCTACGGCAAATTTTCCAGATGGTGTAGCGGCTATGACATGAGCGCCCATGATTGCTCCCATTAGCAACCAAGAGTTAGCCACATTATTTCCATCTCCTACATAAACAAACTTCCGCCCCGAAATATCCTTGCCAAACTTCTCGCGGATCACCATCCAATCTGCAAGTAATTGGGTTGGGTGGTCTTCATCGGTAAGCGCGTTAATGACTGGAATTGAAGCATGGGCACCTAGTTGATCAACATCGCTCTGGGCATAGGTGCGGATGATTAGCGCTGCGCAGAATTGGCTAACTATTCGAGCGGTATCTTCAATCGTTTCGCCGCGACCAATCTGAAGTTCATCGCCGCGGAGAAAAATAGGAGTTCCGCCCAAATGTGCAACGGCGGTTTCGGATGCGAGGCGAGTACGCGTAGATGGCTTTGTCATATAGATGGCGACAGATTTGTGGGCGAGAGCGCCCGCGGACTTCAAAGGTTCATTTGCAAAATCTGTAGCGGTGGCAAGAACTAGCTCAACATCTGCGCGCGAGAGATTCTCGGTGCGCAGGAGATCTTTTAGGCGGTGGTTCTGGCTGCCGTTCATCGCTCTAGTCTAGTAATTGGCTCCGGCCTTATGATTTCGCAATGATTCGCAAGATGACCGCTGATTGGGCCTTGAAGTCGTCTATCAAGTCGACCCCAAAGATGGGCTTCTTCACCCGTCGCGTTGGCGTAATCGAAGAGACCGATACCCATGTAGATCTTGAGGGTCAAACTCGTGATCAATTGGATGCTGGTGACCACGAGCGTTTTGCGCACTATGTGAAGAAGGACAAAATCGTTGAGTCGGCGGTAAGTGGCAAGCCGGTCACTGCACTATGTGGAAAGCGTTGGGTTCCAAATCGCGATCCGAATAAATTTCCAATCTGTCCAACATGTAAAGAGATTTACTCCGGACTCCGTAAAGGACCGGATAACACGGGATCTGGTGAATAACCATTGGTCGCAATCGGAACGCTTACTGAATCAGAGAGCGAACTAAATCTAAAAGCTGATCGACCTTGGGTATGTGTTGTCTGGGATGATCCAGTAAATCTAATGACTTACGTGACTCATGTATTTATGGTCATCTTTGGTTACTCAAAAGAGAAGGCAACTGAGTTGATGTTTAAAGTTCATAATGAAGGACGGGCCACGGTTTCATCTGGCACTCGTGAGGAGATGGAGCGGGGTGTGCAGCGCTTACATGAATACGGACTTTGGGCGACTCTGCAACGCGATGATGAGTTCTAGATCGAGATAAAAAGAATCAGGGCCCGGTTTCCCGAGCCCTGATCCGTTGAGAACTTTTCTAATTTCTCATTTCTGAGAATTAGTGATCGTCCTTCATTCCTTCTGCAATTGACTTCATTCTTGCGATCTTCACGATGGTTAGACCCCAGACGCACTTTGCAAGAATGTCTGCGATCGTGTAACCAACCTGGCGACCGACATATGCGCCTGAACTTGCTGCGCCATCTGCGTCGATGATCGGTAGAAGGTATGCAATTGGGTAAACGCCCCATGATGCGATGAGGAGGAGGCGGAGACGGCCGACAGTTGCGGCGACTCCCTCAGGTTGACGATCAAGGGACTTGCTCAACTCTACGAAGAGGATGTAGAGGATGTAGAGGAATGGAATTGTCGAGAGAACACCGTAAAGGATCTTGGTGCCCTGGTCTGCGGAGATTTCGCCTGGGTAACCAAGCGCGATCATCGCTGCAGATGCAGGAACAAGACGGGTGATCAATGACTTTGAAGCTTCCTTTGCAAGGGCTAGAACTGCGATTACTTCAACGAGAAGTAATGGCACAGTAAGAATCCAGTCAACATAACGATATCCCTCGTTAAATGCGTCTGGGTGTCCTGCAGTTACGACCTTACCGACTGCTCCTTCCACCATTGATGCTGAGTGGAATGAGTCGAAGATACGGATGTAGTGGTATCCAGCGATGAATGTAACCATCGAAGATAGAACTAGAGCATTCCGGTACTTCGGTAGAACGCGGTTTGTTGAGACAAGGGTGTACACCGTTGTCGCGAGCATCGAGATAAGTCCGAATGAAAGGACGTTATATACGGCGCTCCACTGCGTTGAGGTTAACTCCATGGTTGTTAACAAATTGGGCCTCCGTGGGCTTTTGACTTGCTCAAACTCCGGTTTGGAGTGAGCCGTTGCGCACCGTGCCCCTCTGGATATGAGAGGTCCGGGTCACAATTAGGGATTAGGGTGCTACTTACTCACCGGTTCTTCAACCGGAAATCGCAGTAATCTCAAAGATTTCATCTCTTTTCTGGGTGAAATTACCCCCGGCTTTGGGGCAAATCGGACATTCACCCGCCCACTCTAAACTTCGCAGGTGTCCGCATCTGAGGCAACGAGCGCTCTCTCTGAGCGCCCCATCGGCATCTTCGATTCTGGCGTTGGTGGTTTAACTGTTGCGCGGGCGATTATCGATCAGCTTCCCAATGAATCAATTATCTATTTTGGAGATACGGCGCGCGGACCTTATGGCCCGAGAGCGCTAGCAGAAGTCCGTTCCTTCGCACTTGAGATCATGGATCAGATGATTGCTTCGTGGGTAAAAGCAATTGTGATCGCATGCAATACCGCAAGCGCTGCGATGCTCCGTGATGCGCGTGAGCGTTACTCAATTCCAGTTATTGAAGTGATTCAACCGGCAGTCCGGCGCGCGGTATCTGCGACCCGCTCTGGAAAAGTGGGAGTAATCGGAACCCAGACAACCATCGACTCAAAGGCCTACGAAGATGCTTTCGCGGCAGCGCCACAACTAAAGCTGACCACCCAACCATGCCCGAAGTTTGTAAGTTTTGTTGAGCGCGGGGAGACCTCAGGAGCCGCAGTTACCAAGTCGGCCGAAGGTTATTTGAAACCACTAAAAGATCAAGGAATCGATACCTTGGTACTCGGTTGCACTCATTACCCACTCCTGACCGGAGTCATCTCTTATGTGATGGGAAATGATGTGACCTTGGTATCGAGCGCTGAAGAGACTGCGAAAGATCTCTACCGAGTGTTAGTCGAAAAGAATTTAATGAGAAGAGCGGATTCAAAACCGAACTATAAATTCATCTCAAGCGGCGACCCAGTCTCATTTACTAGATTGGCGCGAAGATTCCTTGGACCTGAAGTCGGGGAAGTAAGCACGAATTGGTAATTGCGGCACTTTGGTCACGATAAGTAACTAGCGAAAGTAGAAATCAAAAATGGCAGATAACGCTGGCGGAAGAATTGATGGACGTACCCCACAGGATCTACGAGCGATTAAATTCGAGCGTAATTGGCTAAATCAAGCCGAGGGCTCAGTTCTAGTTTCTTTTGGTAACACCAGAGTTCTCTGTGTGGCTTCCTTTACTCCCGGCGTCCCAAGGTGGCTAGTAGGAAGCGGAAAAGGTTGGGTCACATCGGAGTATTCAATGCTGCCGCGCGCAACGCATACTCGCTCTGATCGAGAGAGCGTTAAAGGAAAACTTGGAGGTAGAACCCAAGAAATCTCCCGATTGGTCGGCCGCTCACTTCGCTCCATAGTGGATATGAAAGCGCTGGGCGAGAACACAGTCGTTCTTGATTGCGATGTCTTGCAAGCCGATGGCGGAACTCGGACTGCAGCAATCACTGGCGCTTATGTCGCCCTCGTTGATGCGCTCAATTGGGCGAAAGGGAAAGGGCATATAACTTCGATTCCACTAAGCGGCTCAGTCGCTGCGGTAAGTGTTGGAATTATCAACGGGACACCGATGCTTGATCTATGTTACGAAGAGGATGTAACTGCTGAAACCGATATGAATATTGTCTGTACTGGCGATGGAAATTTCGTGGAAGTCCAAGGCACTGCCGAAGGGAAGCCATTTGATCGAAATCTCTTAAATCAACTTCTCGACCTAGGCGCAAAGGGTTGCGTAGAGCTAAGTAGACTTCAAAAAGCAGCTTTAGATTCGTGACCATCCTAGTAATTGCAACGCGGAACAAGGGAAAGATCGCCGAGATAGCTCGGATACTCAAATTCCAAGAGGTAGATTTCGATGAGGTAGATCCAATTGAAGTTAAATCGGTCGCGGAGTTTGATATCGATGATGTTGAAGAGACTGGAAGTACTTTTGAAGAGAATGCGCTCCTAAAGGCGATCACCGTCGCACGGGCAACTGGATTTCCTGCCCTGGCCGACGACAGCGGGTTATCTGTTGATGCCCTCGGGGGTGCCCCGGGTATTTACTCCGCTCGCTACAGTGGAGTGCATGGCGATGATGGAGCCAATATCGATAAATTATTAAACGAGCTTTTAAACACTCCACTTGATCGCGCAGCGCGCTTCGTTGCAGTCATCGCGCTGGCAAAACCAGATGGTTCACACATCATGGCTAGGGGTGAATTACTTGGCAGCATCGCCGAATCTAGGCGAGGGGAGAATGGTTTTGGATATGACCCGATCTTCATACCCGCAGGTAGCAAGCGCACTCTGGGGGAGTATCTCCCGAAGGAAAAGGATGAGATAAGTCATCGAGCCCGTGCGCTGGCTGAAATCGCGCCAAAGGTTCCGGGTTTCCTCAAAAACGCTCGCGCCTAATTACTCGCGCCCAATTACTTGCCCCCAGCTAACTGGCGTGGCTCCACTCCTCTAAATGCGCAGCCACGCGCACTCCCGCGAGTAGGCTTCCCACAGGAGAAGTTAGGGAAACTTCCAAAGTCGAAGGAGCCAAAGTGGCAACTAAGAAAAAGTCCGCGCGCCCAGCAAAGAAGAGCGCTGCCAGAAAGTCCGGAGCTAAGAAATCGGTAGCACGGAAATCCGGAGCAAAGAAGTCAGTAGCCAAGAAGTCTGGCGCCAAGAAGCCGGCCAAAAAATCTTCAGCAAGGAAATCAACGGCGAGAAAGTCTTCCGGCGCTAAGCGCCCGATAAAGAAGGCGCTTCCAAAACCTCCAAAGGGCGTTGATGTTGCAAAGATTGTTATCCCACCAGTTCCTGCTCGTGGCGGAACATCTTCATCGACTCCTACACCGGTAGCTGCAAAGCCTGGCGCGGTTGCAAGCGCTCCAGCAAAGAAGAACTCCTCAAGCGTTCTATTCCTAGTAATCGCTGGCGTTGTTCTATTAGCAATCTTTGCGCTCTCTAATTCTTCATCTGATGATGATGCAGCCCCAAAGCCGACTGCTTCCGAATCTGTTAGTGAAGAACCAGCCGAAGAACCATCTGAAGAGCCAGCCGAAGAGCCCTCAGATCTAACTTATGAAGCTCCTACTGGTTTTGTAGCAATAAATAATGCAAGCGGTGGCGTAACGCTCCGTTGGAAGGCTCCGGCCGCAACGGAAGGACTCACCGGTTACCGAGTCTCAATTTCCTATAACACTGTTGATTTCATCGAAGTAGCTACTGTCTCCGCCGATGAATTCTCAGTAGATGTTGCGAAGATGGGCGATGAGGGCGGAACCCAGTTCTTCATCCAATCTGTCTACTCAGATGGAACTAAGGCCGATGGCGCAAAGTTTGCGCTAAAAGGTAAGTACGGCAACTAGTTTCGTTTAAGTACTTCAAGTATCGCCGAGACGTATGCATTAACTCCTGGCGGATTAAGGTGTACTCCATCGGATGCGAAGTACTCCGGATGACCTTCTGACAATTTCTGCCAATCAATCAGGGTTGTATTTGGATATCTTGAACTTACCCGGGAAATGACTTCGTTGTTCTCATCGCGCCAACTCCGTGGCACAGCGGTATTTACGACGATGACTCGCGGTTGATCTTTAACAATCTCAAATAGCGCCGTTACATCACTTTCAACAAGTCGGTTGTTGTTTCCGAGATTTAAAACAACTGGTGAGTCGGCGACAAACTTCTGGTCAGTTCGGGCAACTTCGATCAGCTCACCTATCTGTCTGCCAACCCGGGCATTGATTAACTCAATCCGTTCATATGAAGCGAGCACATTGCGGATACCTAGGATTACTGAATCTCCAGTTACCCATAACCCCGGAGTAGTGGCATCGGTGATTACATCATCTTCGGTGTTAGCTGAGTTGGCCGCATCTTGGGCTGCCAATTCCTGCCCTAATAGATCTTGAGCAGCGATCTCGTCGGCTCGCTCAATTGCGTTGATGGAGACCAAAGTTGTAGCAAAAAGTGTTACTACTGCCGCAAGCAAGGCTGATAACTTCTGGCGGATTCGGACCGAAGGCGTTCGGTATTTCATTCCCCGGAACCAGAGCTCAAAGTAGCCGCGCCGTACTGGCGTTTCGATGTAGCGATAAGAGATATCTGCGAGCGCGAAGACAATTAATACTCTAAGTGAATAGAGCGCCCAATCATCGCCAACAAGGTCAATTGAGGGCCTAGTTAATTGAAAGACAATCCAGTGCCAGAGATAGATTCCATAAGAACGCTCACCAATCCATAGCGCGGGACGCGTGCTGAGTATGGGAGCGAAGCGTGATGCGGGATGGATAACAGAAATCAACGTGGCGCATCCAAAAAGCGCGGTTAATGGGAATGCGATGCGATAAAGCGTCGGATCACTCTCATTGATAAAGAGAAAGGCGCTAAGTAGCCCAAGGAATCCAAAGACTCCAATCAAGTCAACAAAGTCTTGGGCACGCTTTGTGATCTCTTTAGTTAGATTTTGGGGTTTCCAACTAACCGCTAACGCTGCTCCAAGAAATAATCCAATCGAGTGTGTATCCGTTCCAAAGTAGACGTGGCTCACCGCAGATTCTTTGATATCAATCTGCACCGAATAAATAAATAGCGCGATACCGGAAGCGAGCGCAATTGCTAGCGCCACAAAGGAGATGTTCTTCTTCCCGAAATAGCGGAGAACAAATAAAAGAACTAACGGCCATGCAAGGTAGAACTGCGCTTCAACAGCGAGCGACCAGGTGTGTTGAAGCAAAGGTGGACGACCGATAACCTCGAAATAATCCTGCTCCCTATTTACCAGGGCCCAATTCATAGTTCCGGTAAATACAAAGGGAAGATCATTTAGAAAACGTCGAACAGTTTCTGGTGCATATACGCCGATATAGAGAGTTGTAAGTACAACCATCGCGATTAGAGCAGGAACAAGTCGACGGATGCGACTCAAGTAAAAGGCGCGCAGGTCGAGGCCGCCAGATTTCTCAATCGAATCGAGAATCAAACCGGTAATTACATAACCAGAAATTACAAAGAAGAGGTCAACACCGAGAAAGCCGCCAGGAATCCAATCGATACCTAAGTGATAGAGCAGGACAGCGATTACTGCGACTGCGCGTAATCCGTCGACTGAATGTATGTAGCGATTACTGCTGGTGGACATCACCGACGACGCTTAGATTGAGCTTTCTTGCTCTTTTTCTGTGCGGCGGATTTTTGGGATGTTTTCTTCTCTGTGGATTTAGCAGCATCGCTCTCTTGAGCAGCCGCGATTCGAGCCGCAACCTTGCTATCGCCGGTCGGAGTTCCATCGGGGCGGATTGCATCATTAACCTGGCGCTGGAGATCGCTCAAGCGATTAAATGCGCTATCAAGGCGTTGGCGCGATTGATTAATCGCGTTCTCAGCCGCATCTAGAGATTGCGATTGAATCCGATACAAGCGCTCGGCTTCAGAAATTACTTGGGAGAGCCAGGTGCGATATTCAGTCACTTCAGTCGTTGCAGTTTGGACTAACCGCTCCGCTTCACGCTTCGCATTACTAGTAACGGTATTTGCTTCACGCTTACGTGCCGAAAGTAAATCTTCACCCTCGCGCTCTGCGGTTGCAACGATATCTGAGGCATCGGCTTCAGCAGCTTCTATATATTTACGACCACGACTTTCCGCTGCGGCGAGCGTTGACTTAGCTTTTGCTTCTGCGCTTTCAAGTGCGGCAGCTGCGCTCTTCTTACTCTCATTTAGAACTCGCTCGGCACTTGTATTTGCTTTTGCTTCACGTTGTTGGGCGGTGCGAATAATTGACATCGCAGTTTCAGTAGCGAGGATCTCAAACTCTTCTTTAGAGAGTGAAGTAACATCGCGACGCGAGCGCAATTCAGCGAGCTGTGACTCTAATTCGCGGATACGCTCAACCGAAGCAGAACCTGTGGTGAGTGGCTTAGCGCTTGGCTCTTCTTCGCCTTTATAGCCAACCCAGGATAAGAAGTTCTTATCTGCCATCACATGCTCCTAAATCTGTCTATCTCGCTTCTTGCAGGGAGACGCATCTTCCCACGAGAAATGGAGATAGAGAAAGGGGCGATTTGGGCGGAGCGAATCACGGGCTCAATGGTGAGCTTGTGTTTTTACTGTATCTAGCTGGTGCGGGAGGTGGGACTTGAACCCACACGTCCGAAGACACAGGTTCCTAAGACCTGCGTGTCTGCCATTTCACCACTCCCGCAAGAGCGAGCGAGAAGAATACCGATAAAGCGCGGATACCTAAAAATCGGTTACAAATCCGTTCTAAGTAGCGGTAGCGCCGCGCCGTGAGAACGCATCGATTGATGCTGACAATAGGAGCACGCCGCCAGTAACCATAAATTTGATGCCAGCTGGATAGCCAAGAAGCGCCATACCGTTATCAATAACAGCAACAACTAGGCCGCCGAGGATGGCATCGCTGACTTTTCCTTTTCCGCCAAAGAGTGATGTACCGCCGATAACTGCAGCGCCAACCGCATATAGAAGCGTTGAGCTACCGCCAGTAGTTGGCGAGACTGAGTTAGCGCGTGAAACAAAGATCATGCCGGCAACTGCAGCAAAGCCAGAGCAGATCATAAATGCGGAGATTCGCACCATCTTCACATTTATACCGGCGCGACGAGCGGCTTCGGCATTTCCACCGACGGCATATAGATGTAGTCCAAAGGAAGTGCGCGATAGTACAAAAGTAGCGCCAACTAATAGAACGAGAATTACCGGAACCACAAAAGGAATTCCACGGAGGCTAACTAGATCTGGGTTGTTGCTCCGTTCAACAGTTAGCGCCAAGGTCGCAAGACATCCGAGGGAGACGAGAATTGCAGTTTTGATCAACCAGAATTTAAAGAGATTATCGACAAGTCCGGCTTTACGACGGCGAGCAAATTTCCAGAGCCCAGATAGAACGTAAACGCCCGCGGTAAGAGCGAAGAAGATCCAACTCGCGGTGACTGGGAGGTTCTTATTTTGTACTGCAAGTATTGTCGGATCTTCGATGCGAATCGTTCCGCCCTCACTCACAAGAAGTAAGAGAAGTCCTTGGAAAGCTAGGAAGGTCGCAAGGGTCACTACGAATGAGGGAATTCGAAGTTGCGCAACTAAGTAACCGATGAAAGCGCCTAAGACAACTCCTATTAAGATGCTCGCAGGTAGCGCCAAATACCAGGCATAGTCCATCTCGGTAATCATGATCACCAAGATCGCGCCACAGACGCCGGCGGCGTAACCAGCAGATAGATCAATCTCACCGAGAAGTAATACGAAGACCAAGCCCATCGCAATCACAGTTATGGCAGCTGCTTGGGTTAACAAGTTCGCGAAGTTGCCCGGCGTTAAGAAGACGCTGCTCTGTGAGCTAAAAGCGATACAGAGAACTAGTAAACCGAGAATTGCAGGGAGAGCGCCGACTTGGCCTGCCTTTACCCGGCTCGCCCAATCCCGGAGTGATTTCTCAATGGTGATCTGTTCGCTCATTTTGTAGTTCCAGAAACTGCTTCTGATTTACCGGTAGTAATTAGTTTTACAACATCACTTGGTGATACCGATTTCTTTTCAACCTGGGCGGCCATAGTGCCGAGGTACATCGCAGCGATGTTGTCTGCGACTTGGAAGACATCATTTAGATTGTGGCTAATAACGATTACCGCAAGTCCGTTATCAGCTAATTGACGGACTAATTTCAAAACCTGTTCGGTCTGGGCGACTCCCAGGGCCGCAGTTGGCTCATCAAGAATTACGACTTTGCTATTCCAGAGAACAGCGCGTGCGATCGCGACGGTCTGGCGTTGGCCACCGCTAAGTGAGGCAACTTTCTGGCGGATAGATTTCACAGTTCTAACGCTCAGGCCATCAAGCGTTTTCTTAGCGAGGGATTCCATATGAGATTCATTTAAAGTTACGCCGCTCTTCTCTTCGCGCCCCAAGAACATGTTATGGACGATATCTAAATTGTCACAGAGCGCAAGATCTTGATAGACGATCTCAATTCCAAGTGCGGTCGCATCGCGCGGACCAGCGATAGTTACTTTTTTTCCTTCAAAGAGAAACTCGCCGGTCTCAGGTGTGTAGATGCCAGCGATACATTTAATTAAAGTGCTTTTACCGGCGCCATTGTCGCCAACGAGCGCAGTTACTTTTCCAGCATAGGCGTGAAAGTTGACATCCTTAAGGACATGTACCGGACCGAATGACTTATTTACTTGGCGGAGCGAGAGAATTGGAGTTGCCATTTGCCCTCCTATAGAAACCAAGTCGTTAACTCTAGTTATGGATTCAGCCCGAGCATTTCTACCCGGGCTGAACCGTTACTACTTATTTACCTCTTTAAAGCTTAGAAATCCTTAGATTCCGTTAGCTGTGCAGAGGTCTTCGATGCCTTCGCAAACTGCTTCACGAGTCTGGAAGCCATCTGCAATTACATCCTTAACGTTTTCCTTGGTGATTGATACCGGAACAAGGAGAACTGATGGAACATCGGTTGTGCCGTTGTTCACTGAACCGGTTGCTGTTGATGCAGACTCGCCGTTAAGAAGTGCGATTGCAAGTGCAGCAGCAGCCTCAGCCTCAGCCTTGATTGCCTTGTAAACAGTATTTGATAGATCTCCAGTCAAGATTGCGCGGAGACCATCAACGGTTGCATCTTGTCCGGAGACGCAGACCTTTCCGTTGAGACCGTTCTTCTTTAGCACTGCAACAGCTGCGAGGCCAAGGCCTTCGTTAGCTGAGACGACGGCGTCAAGCTTGCCGCCAGCCTTTGCAAGTTGCTGTTCGAAGATTGTTCCACCCTTGACGTTATCCCAGTCTGGAACAGCCTGGTCGTCAACGAGTGTGTAATCGCCTGCATCAATTGATGGACGTAGAACTGAGTCATAACCAGCCTTGAACAAGGTTGCATTGTTATCAGTTGGTGAACCATTTAGATAGACGATACGTGCCTTGGTCTTACCTGCGTTATCGAGGCAAGCCTTGATTCCTTCTCCTTGTAGACGTCCAACAGCTTCGTTATCGAAGGAGACGTAGTAGGAAGCGGAACCATTCAAGGTTAGGCGGTCATAGTCGATTGTTGGAACGCCTTGTGCGGCTGCCTTATCTTGAACAGCCTTTGCTGACTCTGAGTCAAGGTTTACAAGAATGAGAACCTTGGCACCAGCAGAGAGCATTTGATCAGCGATTGTCTGGAATGCTTCCTTGTCGCCATTTGCATTCTGGATATCTGCCTTAACTCCAGCAGCATCGAATGCAGCTTGTAGGAAGCCGCGGTCTGCGGTCTCCCAGCGAGCTGATGAAGCAGCGTCAGGAAGAATTACACCAACGAATCCATTGCCTGATGCATCATCTGACGAACCACAACCGGTAAGAATTAAGGCGAATGCTGCGATGATCGCAGAAAGCGCCAAACGCGGTTTCTTCATTAGATAGTTACCCTTTCGAAAGTACCTACAGAAATGAGGGCTTTCGCCCTCAACTCGTACATTGAGTTGAGGGCAAACTACCCTTCAGCAACTCTTATAGGAACCCTAAGGCTCGTTACTTGGAGCGTAGATAAATAACGTTTCGATAAATTCCTAAGGCTTGGTTGATGCGTGAATCAGTACTCTTAGCAGGGTGTCTTCAGCATCGAGCCCATCAATGAGCCCCAACCCTGACCTCGAATCGGCCAGCCCGGTAACGGCGCTAGCCGGGGCGGTCCTTAAGGTTGTTTCAGATGCGCTTGCTAGTGGAGCGCTTGTGGGGGATGTCGCGAGATCACTCACCGCAGATCGAGTCCCATTAGAGCGACCGAAAAATCGCGAACATGGCGATTACGCAACTTCAATCGCGCTAACGCTCGCTAAGAGTGAAGGGAAAGCTCCGCGCGATATCGCACTAGTTATTAAGAACGGGTTGGAAAAAGTCAGCGGTGTTGCCAGCGTTGAGATTGCTGGTCCCGGATTTATAAATATAACTCTAGATAAATCGAGTCAAGGCGCAATCGTCAATCGCATCTTGAGCGAACGAGAGAATTTTGGAAAAGTAAAACTCCTTTCTGGTGTAAAAATTAATTTAGAGTTTATTAGCGCAAATCCAACTGGACCGCTCCATCTTGGGCATACCCGTTGGGCCGCGGTTGGTGAT
>Ga0194116_10001719_pt1 | contig 30035 bp, 27 predicted proteins | sample TA2MahsurfametaG_4_FD_148617 | JGI IMG/M metagenome (GOLD analysis project Ga0194116, IMG submission 148617) | Freshwater microbial communities from Lake Tanganyika, Tanzania - TA2015008 Mahale S9 surface | ecosystem: Environmental > Aquatic > Freshwater > Lake | place: Tanzania: Lake...
TAAAGCTTTGAATCAGAGTAGAGAAATCGCATTGACTCCTAGAGGACAAAAGCGAAATCCACTTGCTTCATCAAGCTCATCTGTTTGCAGTATCTCAAGCACTCCAAGAGTATTGAATGGTCCAACTATTTCAATTATCCCAGTCGAGATTCCTCCAACTCCACGATCTATACGCCCTACACCGCGTATTTATGAATTGACGCGGTCACCTCAGCAGACACCTCGTGCAAATCCTTTGGATGTATATGTCCTAACATTTCTACTTTTGGATGAAGAATTCCTCACATTTATGAAGGATTGTTATGAACTAACAAGACTTGAAAATGAAGGAAACATTTGGTCCTTGTATGACTACTTGTCGTGGTTTCAAAAATACTATTCTCGTCAAAATGTTCTCAATAATTACCAATTAGAAAGAACGTTTTTCGGAGATCTGAATGAAAAACCATTAATCAAGGATGCTTTGAGAATTTTTCTCAAAGCAAATCCAAATGAATATAGTCTAGGATTGCTCAAAATGCAACCAGCTAAGATGCAGAAAGAATTTCTTGATACTCTCAAAATGGTAGTCATGCATGAGCTTTGGATGATTCAAACAGAAGGAAAAAATGTTACAACTTTTACCTACAAAGTTCCACAAGGTGTTTGGGTGCAAGATCCAAAAACATTCGATTTTTGTTTTGTACCCAATACAAATACACAAAATATAGAATCTGCTTGAATGCAAGTTTTTAATATTATAATCATAAAAATTCATAAAATAATTAAGCAGACTTTACAGTTCGCTTCTTTGGCTTCGAAATAGAAGATGTACTAGGCATGTCACCTTTCACACTCGTGTAATCACCCAAGTGTTTCTTATAGGCGCGCTCCAATTCATCCAAATCCGCGGTCCACAAATCATAAATTGATTGTTTCTTCAAATTCTCAAATAATATCTTTCGTTCATCCAATTGTTTCATCAATTCTTCCAAACGTTTCTTAGTCATACTACGAATCGGCATACTTATCAAATAATCATAGCTCGGATTCTCATTTTCCGCCTTCGGGTCAAATTCCAATTTTCCTTTCGTAAATTTCGGATAGCCCAAAGTCTCCAATTCAGCCTCCAAAGCCTCTTCATCCTTGCCCTTCAAAATAATCTCGTCATTCAGAATTGCCAAAATGAACCTAACTCTAGCCGAAAATAATTCCAATTCTCGATTCAATCGGTTTTCCAAATACGCTTTTCGCTTCACATAATACTTCTTGCGAATCTCATAGAATTCCTCCATAATCATCGCAGGGCTATCATATTTCTTTATCTGTCCATGTTCATTGAACAAATGCATATTCGTCGTATTGGTATTCCCTGAATCAATCAGTTTCATTTCCTTCTCGAATGTTCCTTTATTCAACATCGTCGCCAATTCCGTTTTATCAAAGTGCAAAATAAATTTCACAGTTGATTCCGTATATTGACTCTCATATTTCAATAATATTTGCTGTTTCTTCTTCTTACCATCCTTGCTATCCTTGTCCGGATTCATCAAATCTTCCAAGTGCTCCTTGTATTTATCAGTCCATACTCCAATTGGCAGCTCGTATATCTCAACGCGGCTTGTATCAATTACTCGATACAGCCCCTTCGAAACATATTTCTCACCAACTTTCTCAATTTTTCCAATAAATCCACGGAACCATGGTATCATCTCAATCATTGTTTCATCCCGCATCTTCCGACGCAAGTTCGCAATGATATCCAGTGGATTGTAAGATGGGATTGAAGTAGAAAATCCAGTCCCAATTCCCTTGCACCCATTCACCAAAATATTCGGTATAACAGGCACATAGAATTCGGGTTCAATTTGTTCGCCATCATCGTCCATATAGTTCAACAATGGGCTATCCGATGGGTGAAAAATCATTTCACAAAATTCAGTCATCTTCGTAAAAATATATCTGGGGCTTGCATGGTCTTCACCACCTGCAAGTCTGGATCCAAAATTTCCTTCGGGCTCCAAATAATTCATATTATTCGAACCCACATAATCCTGTGCCATTCCAATAATACATTCATTCAAAGAATTTTCACCATGATGATATGCACTTTTTTCCGCCACATAAGCAGCAAATTGCGCAACTTTAATAGACTTCTTCAAGTTCCTCAAGAGGGCACCATAAAGCACCTTTCTCTGAGATGGTTTGTAGCCATCCACAATACAAGGAACACTCCTCTCACAATCATATTTACTAAAATGGATTAAATCCTTATTAATAAAATCCTCGATTGGAATGTCTTTTTGTGTTTGTTCAATAATGCAGTCTCGGTCATAATTTCCAAGCCATTCTTTTCGGTCATCAGCTTTGCTCTTATTGAACGCCAAATTCACCGAAATATCTACGGCATTGTCTTCATTCCACAAATAGCGGATCTCACTTTTGTCCAAATCCTTAAAATATTCTTTGGCTTCAGTAGAGGTGGAAGTGCCCAATCCTTTGTAATACTTTATCTCGTATCCCACAGAATCAGGAGATGCCTTCCAACCTTCGTATTCCGTCAATGTGTAAAATATACGAATATCATCTCTCTTCCTCGCTTTCACAATTGGTGTCATCATTGATTTGATAAAACCGTCCTGTTTCAGCAGACTAGGCCAGAAATTGTGGAAAAGATTGATTAGTAAGCCTTTAATATGGGAACCATCAACATCCGCATCCGTCAATATCATAATACTGCCATAGCGCAAATCTCCAGTTGTCTCATATTCTTTGCCTTGTTGCAAGCCCAGAATAATCTTGAGATTCTTTATCTCCTCATTCTTGCTCACTTTTTCGTCAGCGGCTTCACGAACATTCAATAGCTTTCCTCGAAGAGGGAATACACCGTAACGGTCACGCCCAATGACGCTCAATCCAGCAATGGCGAACGCCTTTGCTGAATCTCCCTCTGTCAATATAAGCGTACATTGTGAGGATTGTGGCGTTCCCGCCCAATTTGCATCATCCAATTTTGGAATTCCACGAATGTGATTCGTCTTTTTCCCATCGGTTTTCGTCAAAATTTTGGAATCCTTAAATTCACTGAGTTTGATTGCCTTTTCAACAATGTCTAATTTGGCAATTTTCTCAATGAATTTATCAGACACCGTAAATTTGCTGCCAAATTTGGCAGCCGGAGTAGTTAGATACTCCTTTGTCTGGGAATCAAAGGCGGGGTCCTCAATTGTCGTCTTGGCGAATATCCACATATTATCGCGAATAACACTCGGCTTCAATTGAATTTTCTTCTTTCCTTTTCCCTCAACATATTTCGCCAGTTTGGTGCTAATTGTAGTCGCCAGAGCTTCCACATGTTTGCCACCTTTCCAGGTATATATACCATTGACAAAAGAGACTTGCTCCATTTTGTCGTCATGACTGTCGCAAACAATCACTTCCCAGCGTTCGCCCATTTCTTCATGAACCCTTTTGGTCTCCGATTTTGCGCCAATGTATAAATCTACATAGCTCTCAAATTCTTTCAACTCAATTTTCTGTTCATTCAAATATACGCTCACACTTTTGTCAGTAATTGCCGCCATATCATACACACGCTTTATCAATAATCCTTCAATATCATCATCCAAACCATCCATGTGAAAACGCGGATAATCAGGGTAAAATGTAATCTTCGTAAATGATTTCTTCGTGTATTTCTCTACAATGGGCGCGTTTTTTTCCAACATATTATTGGAGAATTCCTGGCGAAAATATCTCTTGCGCTTCCCATCCACTGTTTCCACAATGAATCGGCGGCTAAAAATATTCGTCACTTTGGAACCCAAACCATTCTTCCCACCAGTAATTTTATTGGTCTGATGATAATTTGCACTTGTCAGTAGATTGCCGAATAATAATTCTGGAATATAGACATCGTGTTCTGGGTGAATTTCAACATCAATGCCGTCACCGTCATTCATCACACTAATAAATTCAGGGGTGATTTCCACGCGAATCTCTTTTACTGTCCCAGTCCTCACATATTGATCATATGCATTCACCAGAATTTCATCGAAAATCTTGTAAAATCCGGGAACAATACTCGTAGTTTTTTTGACAATTTTATTTTCATTTTTATCATAAATCCATAGTTCAGTCTCACTTTTTTCAATCGAACCAATGTAGGTGTCAGGTAAATTTAATACATGCTCTCTTTGGTCCATTTTAATATAAGTTTGACAAATATCAGTATCTTCCTGAGTTTGAGCCTTAATAGGACTCTTCACAGGACTAGTAATAGGACTTTTTTTAGGTGGCATTTTCGTATCGTTATACCTTAGTTTAATTCTACTTTTTTTTAAATCAAATTTTTTTTATAAATTTTCCAAATATCAAATAACATTATTCCCAAAATAAAATTCTGGCACACAATTCACTGATTTTTGGTTTCACATTACGTCTTAAATGATCTTCGAAAATATTTTCCAAAAACTTAGTCTGTTCTTCAACATATTTTGATTTTTCCGAATCATTAAGAGACATCTCACTTGCTCTAAGCACAATTCCTTCAATGATCTGATTTTTTGTAAGACCAAATCTGGTTCCAGTATGTATCACTTTCTTAAACGCGTGTTTTAATTCTTTATCCGGACCGCATAATTTAGACAATGCATCAAATTTAATGCGGTCAGAATTCATTGAAACCTCAAGAAGCTCATTTTTTGCATCTTCTGCTTTTTCTTTGTTTCTTGGATTTGAGACTTTGGTCACCACGTAACATTGTTGTTCAATTGAAGATTTGTTAATCACATCTTTTTGTGGATCTACTTTTTTTGGAATCAAAGGTGGATCAAAAACTGAAGGTTTTGATCTGGTTGGGTATCCCAATTCTCTTCTCATTAGACCCAGATAATTAACAACAGGAGTAGACATCTAACTACAATATTAAAATAATTTATTTATTTTACCATCATTTTTTTACTCTTCCTTATCCACCGCTAATATTCCAACTATCGCCGCCAATTTCTGCAGTGCGCGCCCCACATCCCATGTCCCACTCTCACCCATTGCCGCCACTTCCTCCAATAATTTGCCAATATCCTGACGCCCTTCTCGTGGACAACTAGCCAAAATTCTTCCTCCTCCGCCGCAAACAATATCACCATCCACAACAATACTGCGCCCACCCCCGCTAATATTCACCCCCTCATTCCAGACAGTTCCTTTCATATCTATTTTCAAACAACTTCGATTCCCAGCATCCCAATTCCCTATTTTGTAACCATCCCCCACGATTCCACCCTTGCATTCAATTCCCCCAATAACCTTCATTTTTCCATCGACTTCTGCGCCTCCTAATATTTTCCTCACTTTTAAACTTTCAGCATCTATTCGTCCTCCTATCTTCAAATCCATATTTCTCAACTCAATTTCTTCCTTTTGTAATAAACTAATTCCTCGAGTATCGATAAACATATTCTTACCAATTTTCAGCCCAGAAACTTCCACCATTCCTCCAATACTTAGCCTATTATCCCCACCTATAATTTCCACTCCATTTATCTGAACTTTTCCATCTAATCCAATTGTCTGTCCTTCCAAATAAATTCCACCAATCCTACTAGAAATATATATTGATTTTTCATGTGTATTACTCTCTGATTGGATCTGCATAACATCTCCTCGGTTTCCCTCTATTTTACTAACTATACGCATTTTTCCATCTGTCTCCCAGCTAATTTCTCCAAATCCTCTCTGCTGAAAAATCATTTCCTTCGCTATAATACCAATTTTATCACTCGATATTTTGATTCCTTCCGGAGCTTCCAAATTAATTTCATTGGTTTTAACAGCCATATTTGCACTTTTTAAACAAATATCACGAGAGGTAATCATATCAATTCCATCCTCTAACTCCATTTTCATAAATCCTTTTCCGAATATTTTTATATTTTTTTCAACTATCCATTTCATATTTCCATCTATATTAAAAGATAAATTATCTCCAATTTTCATATCAAAAGATTTATGAATATCCACATGACTATTTTCTCCAATTCGAATCTCTCCAAATAAATCACTCACAAATTTTATCTCTTCTTTACTCTGAAATTCTATTTCTTTCCCCCCAATAACTTCCAATTTTCTACCAAAATGAATATCTATATCTGTCTTACTATCCATTCCAATATTTTTCGTATTCATCTCTATCTTCTCTCCATCTATCATTAATTTATGTCCATTTACAAAAATATTTCCTTCACTCCAAATTCCCAGTATTTTATCATCATGATTCATATAAATTTGTGATTCATGATTTTTAATTTGTATATTACCTATAGTGGATTCTATATTTATATCTTTTATTGAATGTATCGTTATTGGTGTTTTAATATGCACACCAAACTCGAATTTTATATCATCACTATCAATAATAACCCCTTTATCCCCAATACAAAATTTTGATACACAACCACTCTCTCCATTTTTAACAAATAAAAATGAATCGTCTATTTCTACCCGACTACCTTTCTTTTTATAAATAACTTTTTGCCCCTTGAATTCAATAAATTCAGTCTCATTGGAACCAATCCCAATTGATTCACTATTAATTTGTGTAATTTTACCTCCAATTTGTATAGATTCTGATGTTAAATAAATTTTTTTCCCTCGCATTTGAATTTGTTTTTCATCCAATAAAAATGAAGATTGTTGTAATCCAATAAAAATTTTTTTATCTTTTGAATCTTCATTTTCTAATAAATCCCCAATAAAAACTTGTTTATAATTATTCACCAAAATACATTCTCCCAAATTTATTTTATTTTCAAAAATTGCTAAATTATGTGTTGTACTCCCCAATAATATTATATCCTCAGTTAAAAATAGATTATTTATTCTTTTTCCTACACCAAGTAATAATTCATTCTCTCGCCAACGCAAACAATTTCTGATTTCAAATTCATCGTTCTCTATTATTAACTTATTATCACCTAAAAATATTGTATGTCTGTCATTCTTCTTTAAAATTCCACGTATTTCTAGTTCATCATTTCCCCAATAAATCCCATTATTTTTTCCAAAATTCAATTCATATTTTTCTCCAATATTGACTATTTTTTGTATAAAAACTTCTTCGCATTTTTTCCAATTCTCTTTTTTATCTCCCCCAACACTTTCCAATGCTTCCCATTCAGATTTTTTAACTAAACCTTTTTCATCCAAAGTATCCCAATTTTGTGATTTATTTATTCCAATCTCTTCTATTGCGCCAAATTCAATATTCTTTTTACCACCAGTTTCTTTTATCGAATTACTATTAATTTCTATTTTATTCAAACCACTTTCAAATAAAATTCCATTCGCATTAATTTTAACCTTTTTATCTTGAATATGCCAAGAAACAGATGAATTCCCAAATATTTCACATATTTCACCAGATACTTTTTTATTTTGTCCAATTAAAGTGCAATTCTCTATTTCTACGGTTCCTTCTAATCTTAATTTCCAGGATTCCGCACCAATCCGTAATATTTTTTGTTCGCTTTCAGTATGAATTAAAACATCTTCCATGTGTATCCATTGTAAATCTCCCAGCATTTTTATCCCACCTTTCCTTCCAGTTAGCATAATACCCAAATCACCTTCTCCAAACAAACATATTTTATTTTTTGTAATTTCTATTCTATTATCTTCTCCGGCTCCAAATTGGATATTATCTGTTTTTAATTTTAATTCTTTTTCTCTAATTTTAATGCATCCAATATCTATTTTTTCCCCAATAAATTCAATCCAATTCATATGAACTTCGAAACCATCATCATCTATTGTAATTTTTCGATTGATTTGGATATTTGGGCATATAATTTGTAAATTTTGATGTTCCATTTTAGCAATCCCAGTTTTTATCAAAGAACGCTCTCCTCTGAATTCAATTATCCCATTTTGTTTTTCATTTTCAAAAATTATCCTTTCTCCATTTTTCGTAGAAAAATTTATATCCCCATTCAAGCTCATAAATTTAATTTGGCTTGGATTACTTAATATTAAATCATTTTCCCAATCAAGACCATAATCACCTCTTTTTACTAAAAATTTTGCCGTATCAATTTCAAAACTATCCCCAATAATTTGATATTTGTAAAAATCAGTTACCTTTATTTGCCCCTTTTTATCTGTCATTCGAATCCAATAATTTCCTCCAATAATTGAAGTAGAATCACCCTCAATATTTTCCTCCAAATATAGTAAATCCAATTTTACACCATTTTCTTGTAAATGTATTTTGTTTTTTTTATTCTCTATTATAATTCCTCCAGCTGTTTTAATATGAAATGATTGTTTTGTTTCATTTGTTGTCATAAACAAAAAATTACCCTCTGTCGCAAATTGCTGACTTCCTTTACTTATATATTGGATACCTTCATGTCCTCCTTCTATTCGTTTCATTATTAATATCTGATAATGAATACATTTTTAAATTAAATTTTATTTTTAAAATATAAATTGAAATTCCAGTTACTAGAATTTCAATTTATATTTTGAACACATCCTGTTCTGCCTTCCATTTATCACCAACAATATCAAAGTCCATAATTGAAAAATCATTCATATCAATCACACTACCCTCTATTATTATTCCTATGCAAAATAATTGCCCCAATATACATCTCTCCTCTTGTTCTATTACTGAATAAGTAGGAATATCCGCATTATTTGTATAAATTTGAATTCCCACTAATTGACCAGAAACTTGATTTTCAGTTGTATAATTTGTCACAAATGTTCTACCCTCTAATTTATAATTTACTAATCCAACTATTTCACGTCCATTTATTCGGTCTCCTATTTCCAATTCATCTGCACGTTTTATTTTACTATCCGTTGCAATATAGCTATTATGTGTAAATCCTGGATACAAATTTAAAGCATTTTCTGTATATTTCTCTAGACTATTCCCAAAGAATTTTCCATCTTTAATTGGAGATTCCATATTCATCTTCAATAATTCTTCATATATTATCAAAGAATTATCACCCAAATAGTCCGCAAATATACGTCCATCTAACTCAATTTTACCAGTTGTTGTCAATATATTATAAATAATATCGCGACCATAATCTACTTTTATGGCTTCAGGATGTCTTAAAACACGTATCATATTTCCTTCATATTCCACAAAATGCATACCATCAACATATAAATTGCCTAATTTATAAACTTGCCCGGATCTTTTGAATTTACATAATCCAATTATACTTCCATTTTCCAATTCATCATTTAATTTTAAATCACATATCTTTTTCATTCCATTATTTTTTATATATACTAATGTTTCTTCTCCAAAACAAGTAAAAAATCGTAAAACTCCACCACCCCACGGTGCTTTCCACCAAACTACAATAGTCCATATAAAATATTTTACTGCATTAAACAATGATTTATAAACTAAAAATATATCAGTAAATAAATTCTTGAATTTTTTATATGTATATGCCAATCGTTTGAATGTATCTGCTAGATCTTTTCTTATTTTTACTATTTGATCTGTTACTACTTTTTTATAATGATACATCATTTTATTTACTCGCGCCATATGTTTATTTATCTGTTCATTTATTCTATTTTGTATATTAAACTGTTTTTGTAATGGAGCATTATTTTTTTTAGCTACTTCATTCATTATTGGTGCATCACAAAAAGCCTTATTGATAGCATATGTCATTCCAGGAGGACCAAAAATATTAGGAAAATCCATGTATAATTTATTAGAGCAACGCTCATTTGGCCATCTTAATCTAGCCTCTTTCTTCTTCTTTGCAATAAATAAATGTAATGCTGTGGCTATACCACTTATTACTGCAAAAACAATTACAAGAACTATTACTATTTTTGCTGCTTTTGAATTATTACTATTTAATACTTTTTCTGCTTCAGTTTGAATTGGTTTTATAATATTTGACATAAACTAATTTATTCTTAGATTATTTTTATTTATTTTTTATGAAATATTGGTTTGCCCTATTGGAATATATCTCTGCCATTCTATCAAAAGCCATCATATTATCTATCCGTTTTTGTTCTTTCTGTTTTTCATATTGTTCTTGACGTTGCATCCATTCTTTATCTTCATTATTAACAGTAAAACTTTGAGTATCACGTGCTCTCACTAAGGAATCCAGATTTTTGTAATCTCCGCGATTATATTTTTCATCGTATTCCAGCACATTTGCTTTTGTATATGCTGCTTTATAATCTACAAAATTCATATTTTCTCTGACACCAGATGTAAAATCCTCTATATTATCCTGCCCTAATTCTTCATAAGCCAAATTTGATAAAAGTTGGGGCTCTGGTGCATCTATTTTCATAACTTGATTTCCTTTAAATTTATCTAATTTTTTCGCTTTAACTTCATTAAATGTCTGATTAAATAGATCCAGCGTAAATTTGTGATTCATAACTACATTTTCTTCATGTGTCTCATCTTCCCAACCATCACCATATCCTTTGTCATATTGGGTGGGCATCCTATTTTTTTCGAAAATTTTATTAAATTTATCTTGGTCAAAATTCTTTTCACTTATTTCCATTTGGTCCTCTATTTGGTCCTCTATTTCGGCTTTAGATTCTTTATGTTGCTTTCTTTTCTCCTCCATTTCCTCAAAATATTTCTTAGCGTTGTTGCGTAAATCATTATGCCCATGGTTTCCCTGCATTTCTTTGATTTTCTGCATTAAATAAATGTATGCTTGAGATACCATCATGAACTTTTTAGCATTTCCTTCTGGGCGATCAGGATGATATTTTAAGGAAAATTTACGATATGCCTTTTTAACATCGTCTTCTGTAGCATTATAGTCTAAATGAAGGATTCGGAATGGATTATAATTTTTCTCGAATTCTTTGAGCTCATCCTGGAAATACTCCTCTTTTGTTTTCTGTTTTTTATAAAATTGCTCTTTCGCCTTTTCTAAATTTTCTAAAAAATTGGCTTCCTCTTGCTTTTGTTCTCTCTTGAATTGTTCAATTTTATCATTCACATTCATTAAATTCGGTGCAATTTTTGTTGATTCAGGGCGAACCATTAATGTATCAAAACTACGACTTGGTGGTGGAACTAAATTTTGTGGATAGGCAAAAATTTGTTCTGTTTGTAGCATTGGTTGTGATGATAGTTTTATTGGAATTTGCGGTGGTTGAACTGGAAATTGTTGAATCGGGCGCCTCATAGGTGGCTTTTTCATATTTCTTTTTGGTGGTTGCTGAGAGGGCTGATTCCCCATTAGGTTTATTTATAAAAAATTACTGAGAATTTTACAAAATTTTCTAAACAGCACCGGATTTAACACGTTCAATAATTCGCTTGATAATTTGATTATGGGCAGCCATAATTAGATGAACACTGTCTCTATATGATTTATTTATTTCATCTTTATTTTCCAGTTCCAAATTTTTCAATATTGATATCAAAAGATCTATTTGCTCAAATTGCCATGAAGCAAAAAAATCTTTATAAATATCGTAAGTTTCTGCTTCACCTAATTCATCTGGTTCTGTATTTAATTTATCCAAAAAATGGGATTTATTCTGGAGGTTTTCTGTAATAAGAGACTGGTAGAATTCAATGGTATGATTCGCAATTAGATTTTCCCTGTAAGTTTTTGCTAATCTCTCTAATCCGCTCTTCATTTTTAGACATACATACTTGAAGCTATCTTCACTCCATAAAGATTGATTCCTCTTTGATGCAATTAATTTTTTAATTGGATTAATTAAATTATGGATGTCCTCGTATTTATCGCCATTTTTCCAGCGGGATATTCCCTGTAATGTCCAGGGTTCCTGGAAATAGATTTCATTATTCTGAATACTTATTTTCGTGCCTTCTGGATAAAAATTAAGAAGGGCGATCGCAAATGCAGTATTAATAGGGTCAAGTAGGATTCCTGTATTCTTCTTTTTATTAAAAATCCCGGAATTCCAGGTAGATTTTAATATCATTCCAATCATTTCTTTATTCATTTTACTTCTAATACATAAAAAAATCTTTATATATACTTTCAAAAAATGAAAGAAGAAATACTAGAAAAACTCAAAAGTGACTACCCAGCACTTGAAACTTGTTCAGAAGAAGAAATATTGGCAAAATATTTCGAAATTTTGGGGCATCCTGAGCCAAAACCAACTGCCAAAAAATATAAAACCTATGCAGCGTGCTTAGAAAAATTGATAAACGAATGCCGAATATGTGTGGAATGCTATTATGAACTTGCTAGAGGTGTTTGTGAAACTTGCCGAAATCGAAAACGTAATGCTGTATCAGATGATATTAAACAATTGAGAATATCCGAAAATGATGAAATTATACAAACAACGGCTCTAAAAGAATTCTTTTTGGATAAAGAAGATTTGCAGGAAATTGACTGTAATCGGGTGAAATCTTCTGGAAAAAGTTATTATATTCATCTTTATCAACAGGATGATGTTATAAAAGTGGCTCTTAATAAATATGGAGGATTGGAGGGCTTTTTGAATGAAAAAAGGCGAAGAGAGAATAAGAAAAATATTCGAGAAGAACGAAAAGAAAAAAGAGAATCTGATAGAATGAATGAATTGCGAGAAATAGAGAAAAAATATAGCATTTCATTGTCAAATTATTATGTAAATTATTGTGCTGGTAAGCTATCAAAAAATGAAATTGCATTAATTATTGCGAATTTAGTTGAGAAAAAAAGAAGAAGAGAAGAAATTTCAAATTATCCCGATTTTACAAATGAAGAACGAGAAAAATATGAGAATTCTACGATGACATTGGAAAATTTTAGGAATGGATTGATTGGACAAAAAAATAGGAGAACAGCATTAGTGAAAAAATTGGAGGAAAAAGGACTCCAATTGCGAGGCGATTCAAAATTATGCAAACAATATATAAAACGTGGAGAAGGTGATTTGCAGTATATTGTGGATGTTATGGAAGAAATGGATTGGTTTTATAAAAATACGAAATATGCGAAATTTTATAAAGAAGTAAAAGATAGAGAATATGAAGATTGGCGTAGTTATAGAGGATGGGGTGAATCTTTTGAATATGACCCAACTGAAATATCTGAAATTGCGAAAAAAATGGCGATTGCTGACTATTTGGGGGGAAGCGCGCTTCCCCCCTTACACTATCGAATCGCTTGCGATTCGATACCCCCCCATGCTCTGAAGAGTAATAAGGAAGAAAAGGAATTAACAAATTTACCGTGTAATATAATGAAATATATAAAAAGATGGAGTAAGAAAGAGAGTCCAGTAGTACAACTATGCTCTGAAGAATAATTCCAAATATTTGATAAAATCATGATTAGTAATTTTTTTAATTCAGTATTTTGCTTTATAAAGCAAATTTATAAATTGTTGGTCTGCATGAGCATGGGTGGTTAAATGATCTCTAGTGAGGGGGCATTGAACCCCAGAAATTATCCGGAACTTTATTAACAGGAGGATATCCACTGTCTAATAATATTTGATATTGAGTTCTAACTGGTAAATTATTATTACAATAAAATAAGGGACCAGCATTCCAATCCCTCTTTTTAGTATCTACTAATGAGCGAAAAGGTATTCCATCACCTAAATTTGCGACATATGTATCACTTTTGCTATCACCATTTTTGTCACAATATAAAAATTTTACCTGAGGTGGAACATATTTTCGCAGAAATTGATTATAATAAGAATTGGGATATTCTAAAGCAAATTCAAATGATCCATTTTTTACTTCTGCTACACCTTGATTTGGAGTATTCTCTAATGCAACTTCTTCATTTGGATATGGAAGACCACTTCCAGCAAAACTTAAACTATATGTAGGAGGTGATGCAGCCCAATATTTAACAAATCGTATATCATTCGGAACTTTTCCTTCAACCATAAAATTACCTTCTGAATTGTAATGAACATTAACTGTTGTATCTTTAAATTTTACTTCACTTACTTTCCATCTAGAACACATCGTTTCATCTCTTTCTTTGAATATTTTGTCAGCATCATAACCAAAACTGATTCCAGCAAAATTATTATTACTCATTATTTTTTATTAGAAAATAAAAAATATAAATTATATATAAAAATGGGTGTTCATTCAAAAGTATGGGGACAATATTTATGGAGACTTTTACATACATTAACATATTCTTACAATCCTAAAATGAATGCTGAATTAAAAGCAAAATATGTTAGACTTTTTCATGTTCTTAAGGATGCAATTCCTTGTCCAATTTGTAGAAATCATTATACAGGAAGATGTAATCGTAATCCACCTGAAAAAAATATGCAAACAACAGATTCATTTGTAGTTTGGCTCAGTAATATTCATAATGAAGTAAATGCAGCTTTAGGTAAGCCTCTAGTTGGGAAAAAAGAGTCAGATAATCAATATATGAAAAATGGAAAGCTAACTTTTGATTTTAAAGATTTCGTCATTTTATTTCGAATTATTACAATGATTAATTATGTTAATTTTCCCGCAATTCAAAAACTTATTCAACTTGTTTTTGATATATATCCTGACAAAATATTTACTAAAAATGCTCCAAATTCATATAAATCGATTAATACTATTCAAAATAATCAAACACTTAATACTTGGATTACCTATTTTGATGCTGAATTTGCTAAGAGTAGAAAAACTCAACCATATCTTAATACTCCAAATATTATTCCAAAAATCATAGAGGAACCTCCACAATTAAGACAACCAGTTAAAAATTTAACATCAGCACATTATGATATGAGTAAAATTGTCAAAAATGATATAGATGTTTTCCTAAAGAAGTATAAAATTATTTAGTATAGGTTATAACAAAAATAATAAAATTATTTTTATTTTATTAAATTATTTATTCTCCCATTGAATTCATAGGAACAGGTTGTTTTACTTGATATCCAGGTTTATATTCTTCATGTGGTTCAAATGGTGATGCAAAATTATTCTGACCTAATCCATTTGTATTATTAGGCATACATAACCCAAAATGCTTATTATAAACACACGATGCTTCATTTGGAACTTGTCTTACATTAGTTCCAGTACATGATTCACAACCATTCTTTAAAGTATTATATTTATCATTTGTATCAATAATATTTAAACCATTTTTGATCAGAAATTGGCGATATGAATATGAATCATAAACTTTATTCTCAATGCGGATCAAATCATTTACATATGAACTTGGACGATAATCTGTAAATACTCGTCCATCACTCATTAAAGCCGGACAATCAAAATATTTATTATTCGATGTCTTATAACAATTATTTGTCATTATAAATATATATTACAAAATATATTTATAAAAAACTTATAATTTTATCATTGACTAGTCAAAAGCCGCCATTTCTTAGAATTACCACTTCCAACAACTTCATACATATTACCGTCATTTTCAGATTTTAGACGATGACCTGCTTTAAATAATTTCGCCATTTGATTTGGAACTTTTTTACCTCTCTTAACTTCTAATTCTTTTAATTCAGGTTCTGGTTCTGGTTCTTGTTTTACTTCTTGTTTAGGTTCTGGTTCAGGTTCGGGTTCAGATTTCAATTCTGGTTCTGGTTCTGATTTAGATTCTTGTTTAAGTTCATTTGATTTTAATTCATCAGATGATTCATCATTTATTCCTAATTCTTCTTTTAATAATTTATCCATTTCTTCATCTTCATCTTCATCTTCATCTTCATCTTCATCCTCGTCTTCATCCTCTTCTTCATCTTCATCTTCGTCTTCATCTTCTTCTTCATCTTCATCCTCATCTTCATCTTCATCCTCATCTTCATCCTCATCTTCATCCTCATCTTCGTCTTCATCCTCGTCTTCATCATCTTCAATAGTAATGGTTGATTCTTCATTTTCAGGTATTTCATCATCTTCATCTGAACTTTCAAGTGTTTCATCTTCTGATTCATCATCAATTATTTTTTGTTTCTTTTGAAAATTTTGTTGAAATTGCTGAGATTGCTGAGATTGCTGAGATTGTTGCATTTGCTGTTGTTGTAACATTTTTAGTATTTCAGCTTCTTGTAATTGAATCGATTGTGGCATATTAAATTCTTCACCTCCACCACTATCAGAAAGCATTTTATTTAATAAACCTCTCAATGCCTCGATATCATATTTATTTTTATTATTTTCTATCTCTAAATTTAAAATTCTTCTCCATCCAAAATAAATTACTCCAATTAATAAGACAACTAAAACTCCTAGGAGTATAAGAATATATGATTGCATTATTTAAGGTAAGGTATTTCTTTTTAAATCTAAACGACTAAAGATATTTTATGCAATTCTTTAAAAATATATCATCACAATGTTTTTGTTTCATTAAACGCAATGCGATAAATTGCTTACTATATCCTTTCTCCAATTTATAAGGAAATTCAATTTCATCCTTTTCGTTAAAAATAACTGAAAATTTAATATTTCTAAATCCCATATTTTTTTCTTTCACAATTTTATATAATTTTGTAAAATGAGTTGCAACAATATGTAAGCTATTTTTCATTTCACCAATTGTTTTACATAATCCAAAACTAGCTGCAAATCCTTCTTGATAATTTGTTGAAGTGAATACTTCATCTAAAATAGAAAATGTAAATCCAGATTTCTTGATTGATTCTAAATAATCACGTATTTTATGTACTTCAGCTTCAAATAATGATTCTTTGCCTTGACTATCTTGATTTCTAATTCCAGTCAGTAAATAAGAAAATGGCGTATAAACCATTTTATCACTATTACATATTCCAATTGTCTGTGCTAAATAAATATTCATAAATACAGATTTAATAAATGTAGATTTTCCTGCAGCATTTGGACCTGTTAAAATATAATTCCTCTTCTTTTTATCAAAAATTATCGAATTCTTAACAATTTTATTCTTTTCAACAGCAGGATGCCATAAACCCTCAATTTCCATTTTTGGATATTCTAATTGTAATAATTGTGGCATACTATAATATTTTTTCTCTATTAATTTTTCAGTTATAGCAATATAACAGTCAATAAAACCAATATTATTTATAACTTTTAAAAAATCTGCCTTATTTTCAATAAATTCATAAAAATCTTTTAGAATACGACCTTTATTTGAAAATATACTAGTTTTTCCATTATAAATTTCACCATCTTGTATTTTCTCAAATTTTTTTGGATTTGGTTGAATATAGTCCGTATAATTTTCAACAAGTTTATTATTAAGTCCTAATATCGCTCTTATATTTTCCAGTTTTTTCTGAAAAAAATTTACAATTCCAAGAGTTGTTTTACTTGTATTATATGAACTATAAATATTTTGAAAATATAAAAATATTGATAATGCCTTTGAAAACCATTTCACCAATGTACTCATTAATGGATTTCTTATAAATGGCAAACTTATAAATCCGGATTGATCCCACATCATTTTAATAAAAAATCGAATGGGAATTTTAATACTCATAAATCGTAAAATAACAAATGGAATTAAAACATACATTAGTGGGCTAAATACTGATATTATTGGGCTAATAATAATTTTATATGCATTTGAGATTGTTAGTAATGGTTCAGTCTTATTTAAAAATTTAAAATAACTTTTGTTGTAATAAATCATATTATAAACATAATCACTATGTTCATTAATTGGCTTAAAAAACCATAAACAATCTTCAATATTTTCTCTTACTTTTTTAAGTTCTTCAATTCTTTTTGAATCAAAATTTTTTAAAAAGTATTGAATTGTTTTTTGACGAAGATTTAGAATTTCCATATTTGAACATGGATTTGCCAAAATTAAATCAAAATATATTTTTCCAACTTGAGTTTTACAAACACATATTTCATTATGAATATTTTTTCCATATAATTCCAGTTCATTTATAATATGTTTTGTAGGATAATCCTGATTTGAAGAATAAATTTTATTAAAAAATGTAGGATAATATTTTGGCAAACAAACCATTTCTTTCAATTCTTCATCTGTAAATTTGTGTGAATTAGAGAAATGTTCTACATGTTCATTTAAACTAAAATTTTTTTTTTCTTGAAATAACATATCATTTCTAATTTTATTATCTTTGAAAAAGAACGAAATTCTATTTTTATTATCTCTGTTATACATATAATGAAATTACCAAATGTACCTACAGATGATTATGCCCCTGCAAAACTAGAGACTAATAGCCCTCATTCATGGTTTAACAGATATGGTGGATATATTATTGAAACCCGCTGGAATCCAAATAAAAAAACTTATGAAGAAATTTTTCATAGTTATAATATGCCAAATCTTGAACTAATGCCCACTGAATAAAAAATGAAATTAAAAACAACTGAATATTAATACTAAAAAATGAATATATCAGGATTTCAACTATTTACAGTAAATCGATATGATTATGAATCATATGACGATTATATGGAAAGGTCTTTTTTTATTTTAAATAATATGCGATCAGGAAAATATAAGTTTGAAATATTGGTAGAAAAATCTTATTTATATTATTGCATTCAAAAATTGGGTTGTAAATATAATAGAAAAATTATGGATGAAATAAGAGATTTAGCTATTTATGCCGGATTAGAAATTAAATAATATTATTCATAATATATGTATATACTACTTATATTATTTATATTTATTCTTTTTGCCATCTTATGTTATGATATTAATTCTGAATCTTATAAAGATTTTATTGATAAAACAGAAACAAATAAAGCAAATAAAGAAATACCAAATTATAAAAATAACTTATTTATAGATCCTAAAGAATATGATAAATTAAACAGTGATAGATTAGACCAACAACAAAATTCATATGAAGGAATACAACCAGAGGATTTATTTTTTGACATATTTAATATAAATTGTAATGAATCAAAAGGAAAACCTTGGTCCTGTCTTTTAGTAAAAGGTAATACAATAAATAGTATTTCAAGAGATAATTGTAAAACAATATGTCCAGAGAAATTCAATGAAATAGAAAGTTTTAAAAATATGGAGATACCACCTTCTCCTTCACATTATTATTGTTATAGTACATGTAAGCAAGGATGCATAAAACATAAATATAATCCACTTGAACCACATAAAAATTCTTGTGGGCAAAATGCAATAAGTCAAATGCCTTTAGATGTCTATCTTTCAGAAGATGATTGTATGAAAAAAAGCTTTCCATGTAAGAATCTTTCAAAGGATGAATGTCTAGGAAAACCTGAATGTGGTTGGTGCACTAATGGGATTGGTGAAGGGCAATGCTTTCCAAGTACTCCAAGTGGTCCATTAAATCTAAAAATTCCTTGTACTCCAAGTAGGCAGGAACCAAATAATGCATTTATACCAGGAAGATTAAATCCATTTGAAGGAGTTGGTCAAATTTTTTAGTCAAAAAAATAAAAATAAAAAATATGCATTATTATGAGTTCTCGATTCAAAATAGGAATATTTGTTATTCTAATCATTTTTTTAATTTGGATTAATTCACGTTATAATGGAATTGTTATGCGAGCTTATAATTGGATTACAGGATTACCAAAGATCATTCTTATTTGTGTTACACTAACGATTATATTTGCACCTTTCCTTTTAAAAAATAATAAAGCAGTTGAATTATTTAAAGATTTTTTACCAGATAGTATGTCTAAAAGAATTGATTTAATTAATGCAGCAAAAACAGCTCCAATTTATATTCCAGAATCTAAACCATTAAATGTTCCTACATCTAAATTAAGGAAAGTATCTGATCAATTAAAAAAATTAGTAGCATCCCAACAACGCTGGAATTGCAAAAAATGCAAAAATATTTTAGATGCAACTTATGAAGTTGATCATATTTTAGCATTAGAAGATGGTGGTAGTAATGATATTTATAATTTACAGGCATTATGTAGAAATTGTCACGGGAAAAAAACAATGGAAGATAATATTAAGAGAAGGTATCCAAATGGAAAGTTATAATAAAAAATATCTTTAATTAACATAGATATGGCAGAAAATGAATATGAAAATGAATACGAAAATGTGAATACAAATGCAAATAATATGAATTCTGATTTTAAAAATATAACTGATGGAATATTTAAACATAAATTTTTAGTAATATCCGTATTATCATTAATTCCAATATTAATATTTACTATTATTGGATTTAAAAATAATCATTATATTTTAGGTTGTATTTCAATATCATTCTTAATAACATTATTTATATTATTTTATGCACTTGCATATAAAACTGGTAAAACATCACATTATTTTCTATTAGTTTTTCTATTGGCTCTTCAATTCGGTCTGATTGTATTTTTTTTAACACAAATCAAAAAAAGTGTATCGAATGATATGTATTTAGATTTTTATAATAAACAGACTTATGCAACGAAAACTGCAACACCTCTGTCATTTTACGGTATGGGAGATAAAGAGAGAACACTTGAACTCATGAAAGGAACAAGTTATGGATTTGCTCTTAAAGAAGATATGCCGATAGATTTAGGAACTGAAGGAACATATAGTTTTTGGCTAAAAGTATGTCCAGATAATTTTAATAAATTAAATAGCATATGGAGAACTATATGGTATCGTGGTGATAATACTGAAACAGATAGTATATATCAAAAGAAGACTCCGGGAGTATATTTAGCACCCAATACAAATAAAATGATTATTACAGTTGCATGTGATAATGGTATTGATGAAGCAAATGCAATTGTATTAGATGATATACCTTTAAATAATTGGTTTTGTATTACAATTGTTTTAGACGGACGTTCTCTTGAATGCTATTTAAATGGTTTATTAGAAAAATCAATTAGTTTAACAGGAGCACCTGATATGATAAATAGTAATTTAATAAAAGGAAAAAATGGATTTAATGGATTATTAGCATTTTTTCGATATAATAGTGCTGCATTAGACTCAAATATTATTTTAAATTTATTTGAGCGAGAAAAAGCAACAATTGGGAGAATCGATTATGATTTAGAGACTTGTTTTGAAATAAAATAAAATCTAATTAATTATCATAGATGTCAGAAAATAATAATGGTTTTGGGAATGCAAATTTTAATAGTGGGAATTCTTCCTTTTCTAAAAATCTAGGAATCGGTAAAAATGCTCAAGGTACTGGTTCTAGAAATTCAAGTTATATAAATTCAAATTCAAAATCAAATACAAATATATTATTTATTCTACTTGGAATTATATTTTTAATTGTTTTAGTTATTATTATTGTTGTTTTAGTAAAGAAAGCAAAGAAAAATAAGGAAAATGTATTTGTTTTATTAGATTCACCAACTGATGCATTTGATCTTAAAAATAAATCTTATCCAGTCAAAAATAGTGATGAAGGTCTCGAATTTTCATATTCTGTCTGGATTTATATTCAAGATTGGACCAGAGGATGGAAGAATATTTTTGTAAAAGGTGATAAATCTGATGGTGCTGGAACAGCAAGTGCAAGGGCACCTGGATTATGGTTATATCCAGATACAAATGCATTACATGCGAGAATTAATACATTTGCATCTCCAAATGAAGGTTGTGATATTAAAAATATACCTCTTCAAAAATGGGTGAATATTAGTTATGTATTGAATAATAGAACAGTCGATATATATATTAATGGTAAATTAGAACGAAGTTGTGTTTTAAGAGGAGTTCCTAAATTAAATGATCAACCGGTGCGAGTTTGTGATAATGGTGGCTTTTTTGGAAAAATAAGTAATTTAGTATATTTTAGATATGCTTTGAAACCAGATGAGGTATATAAAATATATGCAAGTGGTCCTTATTAGTAATTGACTGTAAAATAAATAATCTTCATTATTAATAATAATAATGAATCCTAATCCTTCTTCAATGGTTGAAGGTGCTAAATCTTTTTTTAGCACCAATAAATTATTAACAATTTTACTTATTATTGTAATCTTATTATTATTAACATATTTATTTACAAGATTAGGTTATAGTATAAGTAATTATCAAAATGAATCACCTTTTATTATAGAAGATACAATACAAGGAACAACTGCTAAAAGTTTTCCAGGTTCTCTTTTACTAAGAGCTTCTGATCAGAAATTTGGTCTTGAATTTAGTTATTCATTTTGGATATATATAGATGATATAACTTTTAATAATTCATCAAAAATGCACCATGTTTTTCATAAAGGTAATAGTTCCAGTGTTCCATTGCAAGCACCTGGTCTTTGGATTTATCCAAATGAAAATAAATTTGCAATCTATATGAATACTTATAGTAATGTATCAAGTAAATGTGATATTGGTAATATTCCATTAAATAAATGGGTATATATTACAATTGTTGTAATGGGACAGCATATGGAAGTTTATGTAAATGCTAAATTAAAAAAGAGGACTGATTTAGGCGGAATCCCAAAACAAAATTATGGAGATTTATATGTAAATAAATGGGGTGGTTTCAGTGGATTTTTATCGCGTTTCCGATATTATAGCTATGCAATGCAATTCTTCCAAATTGAAGAAGCATTTAAAACTGGACCAAGTGATGCACCTTGTGTGGATACTGGTGCTAAACCACCAACTCTTGCTCCCAATTGGTGGATGACAACTGGCTTCCCCAATACACAAGTAAATATTTAATATATTTCAATATAAATAGCGTGATGATCAGTTAGTAATTTATTATTGCTATATAATTTTATAATTTTTGAATCTATTAAATTGATATAATCTTTATAGAATATCCAATCTACAACTTTTTTACTTCGAAATGATGTTTCTTTTTTAAGATAATTTTTTATTGCAGATTTATAACCTCTTCTAAATAATAAATTTAATGCTCCTTCTTTCCAAACTTTATTATTTGAATTATCATAAGACGAATTCAAATCACCCACAATAATATCTGGATTTTGATATAATATATTTTCCATCTGTTTTTCTTTTGTATCATTTGGAATTTTATTATTACCAGCATATTTATCATCAAATCTACCACCACATAAATGTGTATTAAATATTTTATAATTATTTATTAAAATAGCCGTTGCACATCTAGGCTTAGTATAGCATCCTTTTTGATTATAATCAAGATTGTCAATATTATTGATTTTTTGTATATTTTTTAAGTTATATTTTCCATAAATAACATTACCTAATTTAGTTTTGTCCAATTTTTGATTTATTTTTTTTATATGTGATTGGCAATAATTTATTATTTCATATCCATATTCCTTATATATATTTTCAAATATTGGAGTATCTATCAATAAATCTTCTTGGGTGCATATAATGTCCGGATTATAAGAGACTAAAATATTTAATATATCTCTACATCTTTTTTCCATTTGTTCCATACCATCATTTGTAAAACCTGCTATTAAATAATATCCAACATTTACAGTTATTATTTTTGTTGTATTTTTTTTATAAAAAATAATTATACATAATATAAAAAAAAATAAGTAGAAAATTATTTTTTTATCCATTAAAATATTTGCAGAAAATTTATACATTATTATTTAGATACAACATTAAATAAAAATATCTTTGATATTTTTATTAGATACCGGCAACCCGTTTCGATCGAGTGACCTCTGAGTTATGAGCCCAGCGCGCTTCCTCTGCGCCATGCCGGTTTCAATGTATAATGAGAAAATAATTTTGCGAATTAAACGAATTATAAAACAAAAAAATCAGTTGGTGCTTTTTCACAAGTAATTATTTCTTCAACATTATACATCCCAAAATTATTTATATCTATTTTTTTAAAAATCAAGTTTTCCAAAAATATAATACAATTATTTTTATAAGTTAATTTTGATATTGGTTGTTTATTATTTTCATAAATAAGTGTTGTATTTTCTCCATTTTGCTCAATAATTTTATAACCATCAATTAAATAAATTATTTTTTGATTTATTCGCATATAATCAAAAACTTGACCATGACCTCTATATAATAGTTTTTCATTTTCTTTTTGATAAAACTTATTATTTGATATACCCATTTTTAAAATATAATAATTAGTAATACCTTTACCTAAACATTCAAAATCACCATTTTCTAATATCCTAAATGGTAAATAATACATATAAATAAAATTATCCATATATTCTATTCCTGAATTCATAATAAATGGAAACTCAATTCTTTCAAATGGTGAATATTCTAATTCATTCTCATTATTTAATTCATTATATTTCCATAAATAAACAGTATAAATTTGATAATTTTTATATCGAATTAGTAAAACATATTCTAAAGTTGGATGAAATACTATTTCTATTAAAAAATCTGGTTCATATGCTAAAAGCGTTTGATTAAAATTAATTCCATTTGTTTTTAAATATATTGATTGGAATTCTATACCTAAATCTTCACGAATTAAACTTACAATCATTCTAGATTCAGTTGGATGAAATTCGATATTTTCAATCTTATTTTCAATTTCTATACAATCAATATATTTATATGTTTTAGTATCCCAGAAAATAATTTTTCCATTTTTATCAACTGAAACAAAAGACCCAAAATTCATTAACTTCAAATATTCAATATTATTATTTATATTATTATCAACAAAAATATATAATCTTTTATTTTCATTTGCCAAAATAATTAAATTTTCAAAAGAATATAATATTTTTATTTTTATTGATTCCAGATGATTTTCAAAAACTTTCTTCACAAATAACTTAATATCTTTTGGAAATGACTTAAATAATTTTATACATTCTTTCACATCTTTTATTTCTACAATTATTTTTTCCCAAATTTCACAAGGAAGATCCATTTTAGCTTATTATTGAATATAAAAATAATTTTATATTCAATATAAATACAAAATGGACTTTCTTTTATTATTGCATTGTTTTCTATTTGTTATTACACTTTCAGAATATCTGATTTGTATGAAATATGTAAATAATGCATATAATTATAAAAATGAATGGTTTAATATGTTACTAAGTGTATTTTTTACTCCATTCTATTGCTTTATATTTATAAATGATGTAAATCGGAAAAAATTAAAATTATATTTTTTACCTGAAAATCGACAAAAATTATTATTTCCAATTGGAACTGGAATTTTATATACGATTGAAACAATATTATTATTTTATTCACTAAATACAATTACTCTGAGCTATTATACAGTTTTACGATCTGGATTTATTCTATTTAATATCCCATGGTTCAAATTCTTGCTTCATAAGAAAATTACAAATATGTATTTTATAAGTTGCATATTTCTTATTGGATCACATGTAATAATTATTTCTAATTATTTATCAAATAATCCAGATGATCCAAATGTAATGAAAAATACTATTATTATTTTACTATCATGTTTTATAAATGCATCTTACAATAATATTATTGAATTCTCTGTAAAAAAATATAGAATTCCAAACATTGATTTCCAAATTATTTTTCAAATAACATATTTTGCTTTGATTATTATTGGATCTATTTATTACACACTCCAGAATTTACCTCCAATTAATGGACAAACGCTTTTTATTTATTTTCTAATTGCACTTGGATTACAAATGTATATGTTTAATAAAATTTATATTCTCAACAATCGCAATGATTATATCCCGGCAAATTTGCTTCTCAGTAGTTTGGACTTAATACGCAGAATTATTCAATTGGTTTTTTCATTCCTATTTTTTAATGAACAATTTGATATTTCAATTGTTTTATCACTAGTTTGTTTAGGTATTTCCAGTTTATTATTATTATATGAATATTTTAAAGATCATTTAATGAAAAAAATTGAACATGTTGAATTAGAAGAAATTATCGAAATAAAGTAAAATATTATTTTCTTATTATATATTATGTTAGGATTTGATAGTGTAAAACAATCTGTTATAAGTTCAGGTGTGAATGCTGCACTTAATAATTCCGGTGTTATGCGACATGGATTAAATGCGAATTATTATGCCCATCAAAATCGTCCTGGACTGGCTATTCGTGAAGGTGCCGCTGCTTTATATGATGCAGTTACTGGAAGTCGTAAATAATAATTATATAAATATATTTATATAATTATGGACTCAAAAACTTTTATCATAGATCTTATTGATAAACAAATAGATGATGTTTTACAAACTTTTCATTATAATCAGGATTTTGTTAAAATATTAAAAGCACACAATCATGAAATTATTGTGAAATTTCCAGTGAAATTGGATAATGGGACAATTGAAATATTTAAAGGCTATCGTGTTCAACATAATAATTGGCTTGGACCCTATAAAGGAGGACTAAGATTTGCAGAAGATGTTTATTTAGACGAATTTAAAGCATTATCATTTTGGATGACAATTAAATGTGCCATTCATAATCTCCCATTTGGTGGCGGAAAAGGTGGTATAAAATACAATCCTAAAAAATATTCTGAAGACGAAAATAAACGCATTGTTCAAGCCTATTGTAATAAAATTTCCGTATTTATTGGTCCATCTGTTGATATTCCTGCCCCAGATATGGGTAGTACTAGCAAACATATGGACTGGATGACCGCTGAATATCAAAAAGTAAGTAATAATAATTTAGTGTATAGTATTTTCACAGGTAAATCAATTGGATTCCGTGGTAGCAAAGGACGTGATAGAGCAACTGGATTGGGAGTTTTCTATAATATTCAACTTTGGTTCGAGCATATTTTTAAGGAAACCTTAGAAGGAAAAACATATATATTGCAAGGTTTTGGAAATGTTGGCTCATGGACCGCAAGATTTTTAAAAGAATCGGGGGCAATTTGTCAAGCAATTGGAGATTACACTGGGTATTATTTATTGACTCAACAATTCTATGATTTATATACATTTGATGACATATTAAAGCATAAAGAACTAAAAGATATTCCTAATCTATATCAAGGAATCCGGAAAATTGATATTGCCGATTTCTGGGAATTAAAAGTAGATATTATTATTCCAGCCGCTATGGAACTTCAAATAACAGAAGAAATCGCAAAAAAAATGGATTGTCGATTGATAGTAGAAGGTGCTAATGGACCAACTGTTCTAGAAGCTGACCGAGTCTTTGTTGAGAAAAATATTGAGGTTATCCCAGATGTTTTATGTAATAGTGGCGGTGTAATTGTCAGCTATTTTGAATGGCTACAAAACCGATCAAATGATTATTGGAGTCTAGAGAAAGTAGAGGAAAAATTAGAGGAAATGATTGGCAAAACATTTCACGAATTTCTAAGAATAAAGCGGGATACTTCTGGGAAAAATGTGAGTAATCGAAGCCTAGTGTATAAATTAGGGCTGGATAATTTATTGAACTCTTATGAGATTAAAAATTGATTTATTTATTGTAGTAAAAAAATGGAAATTATAGAAAAATTGCCAGATGATATTATTGTACATAATACACAAAAATACTTAAAAATACAGGTTACATGATGGTAAATTCATTAAAATGATCGATATAGAAAAATATAAATTTCTAGAGAAATTTATTTCTCGAAAAATTGTTGGTATATCCAATAAAAATTTTTGATATAATCGCGATCTTACAAAAGAAATTAGATATAAATTGATTAATTTCTGTGAATTACCTGACAGAAAAGATTTATAAATTGATGATGATATGATATATATTTTTTTGAGTATTTCAGAAAATAAAGTAATATATGATATATATCGATATAAACTAAAAAAAAGTAAGATATCAATATATTATAAAGCTGATTACAAAGATTATGATTGTGAAGTTTTTATTTATACTTATGAAATATGAATAGCCAATTCTAAAAAAATCTTTTGAATAAAACTTTAACTGGATATTCTATGTTTTATAAAACTATAAATATAAGATTTTTTATTTTCAATTTAACTCAATTACTTAAAATATAATCTAGATTATAGTAAATGGAAATAAATACAAATGAAAATGTTGTTCCTATAGAGCCTCTTGATATAGAAGATAATAATAATGATAACAAAATAAATTATAAAATATATTTTTTAGAAGGAGTTGGTTGGATTGGAAGTATTCTAGTATTGATTCCATATGTTTTTCTTTTTGATAAGACAATTGATTTTATATTAAATACATTAGGTGCATCTGGATTATTCATTGTTTGCGTGAGGTCCAAACAATATCAATCAATAATAATAAATGGTGCATGGATTATTGGTGGTATTTATAAATATTTTTCATAAATTTATCTTATAAATTTATGAAAAATATAACATATAGTAAGAAGGTCTTGAGTTCTTTTTTCGATATTCCCAATAATTTATATGATAATCTTTTGTAATATATTGTATCATATGTATTTTAATATTACACCAACCGAAAAGAAAAATGAGATTTTCAAAAAAATGGACAAAAATTTATTAGGAAGATTAGAAATATATGAAGTTCCACATTAGTAATTCAAATAATATAAAAATTTTTATACAAATGTAAAAGAAATAATATATGTTAAAACTATAGTAATAAAAATGTTCAATAAATCTATAAATATGTCATTTTTAAATAGTTTATTGTTTATAGCATTTTTATATAATATTACACCGACCTATTCTGTTCCAGTTGAAGTTATACCAAGTTCGGGAATAGTCTATCCAATACATGTAGCATGTGAATGTGATTATGATTTATATGTAGATGGTAAAAAGGTAAATCCTTCTGGTATTGTTAAAAACTGGGATGGAACAGCAGATGGTGTGAATGTGACAAATATATTTAATCCAGTATTATTTGAACCAAGACCGAAAATAATTGCATTTCATAATATTGATGATGAATATCCTGTATTTATGAATGGATTTATAATGGATATGAATAATGGAAAGGATTATACGAAGCATAAAGACTGGAAATGTAAATATTTTGATCCGAAAGTGAGTGGTTTTGTTCCTCCGAATTGGATGAATTATGATTATGATGATAGTGATTGGGAAACGGCTGCATCTTATGGAATGAATTATCAGAATAATAGCTATCAGATATTTGAACATGAAAGGGATGGTATTCATTTAAATGCAGAATGGTTATGGACAAATGATAATTCTAATCCAAATATATATTGTAGGAAAAAGAATATAGAAATAAAATCAGTAACAATATCTGCACCAATGTTTACAACACAACCTAATCAAGAAGTTTTATATGTATCACATACATCATATACTAACGAACCGAATATTTTGGCGACTTCTGTAGAACCAAGTAAGCCTGTATCGCCTATACCTGTAGAACCAAGCAAGCCTGTTTCCCCAACTATAGTAGAACAAAGCAAACCTGTTTCCCCAACTACAGTAGAACCAAGCAAACCTGTTTTGCATGCACCTGTAGAACCAAGTAAGCCTGTATCGCCTTTACCTGTAGAAACAAGCAAGCCTGTTTCCCCAACTACAGTAGAACCAAGCAAACCTGTTTTGCATGCACCTGTAGAACCAAGTAAGCCTGTATCGCCTATACCTGTAGAACCAAGCAAGCCTGTTTCCCCAACTACAGTAGAACCAATCAAGCCTGTATCGCCTATACATGTAGAACCAAGCAAGCCTGTTTCCCCAACCACAGTAGAACCAAGCAAGCCTGTTTCTCCAACTATAGTAGAACCAAGCAAGCCTGTTTTGCATAGACCTGTAGAACCAAGCAAACCTGTTTCCCCAACTACAGTAGAACCAAGCAAATCTGTTTTGCATGCACCTGTAGAACCAAGCAAGCCTGTATCACCTATACCTGTAGAACCAAGCAAGCCTGTATCCCCAACTATAGTAGAACCAAGCAAACCTGTTTTGCATGCACCAGTAGAACCAAGTAAGCCTGTATCGCCTATACCTGTAGAACCAAGTAAGCCTGTATCGCCTATACATGTAGAACCAAGCAAGCCTGTTTCCCCAACCACAGTAGAACCAAGCAAACCTGTTTTGCTTGCACCTGTAGAACCAAGTAAGCCTGTATCGCCTATACCTGTAGAACCAAGCAAGCCTGTTTTGCATGCACCTGTAGAACCAAGTAAGCCTGTTTCCCCAACTATAGTAGAACCAAGCAAACCTATTTTGCATGCACCTGTAGAACCAAGCA
>Ga0194116_10001720_pt1 | contig 30033 bp, 28 predicted proteins | sample TA2MahsurfametaG_4_FD_148617 | JGI IMG/M metagenome (GOLD analysis project Ga0194116, IMG submission 148617) | Freshwater microbial communities from Lake Tanganyika, Tanzania - TA2015008 Mahale S9 surface | ecosystem: Environmental > Aquatic > Freshwater > Lake | place: Tanzania: Lake...
CTCGCGGGAATTATATTATTTATGGAGGGACTTTTGGCGGGACCTATTGCGGGGGGTATCAAAGCAACCCTGAACCCTAAACCAATCATTATTGCAGGAGACCAGGAAAATTGGATTAACTGCAAAAAATTCCTTGACCAAAAGTTTAAAAAAATAAAAAACTAAAACAAAATACTCCTTTGAAAGGATAATATACTATAAGTCAATCACTTACTTTCTTTTTCTTCCTTAACACGGGTGGCCTCCACTTCGAACATTTCCATCAAAGAACCTGTCATGGAATCATCGGATTTTTTGGTCATCACAAACTTCAAATCATACCCTGCAATAAATGATGCCATCACATACTTCTCATTTTCGTAATAAACAGTGTCCATGGGTTTTTCCTCCTTGGTTTCTGGGTCTGTGTAAAATCCTTTGAACTTTCCTTCCTTGATTTCAAAACGTGCCGATAAGGTTACATCACCTTGCGGTGTTCCTTTTACGAACAAGCTCCACTTACCTTCCAAAAAGCTCTCAGGGGTGGTGCTGGTCTGTGCATGTAAGCCAGTAAAGCTGAACCCAAACGCAAATAATAACGTCAAAAATACCTTCATTGTGTATGATTTATTGAAGCAAACATAAGTAAACTTATTTACTCCAGCTTGCAATTTTTATTTTAAATTTATCTTAATACTGGCCTAAATGAAACGTTATATCATTTTTCTGCTGACATCATTCATCACACATGACTCCTTCGCTCAAAAAAACAACCCCTTGCAACAACCCAATGTGCTTATCATAATTGCCGACGACCAGGGATGGGGGGATCTGGGTTTCACAGGCAACAAAACTGTACATACTCCCCACTTGGATAAACTTGCCAAATCAGGTACCATCCTCGACAGATTCTATGTGAGTCCTGTTTGCTCCCCCACCCGGGCTGAAATCCTCACCGGCCGCTACCATGTAAGAACGGGGGTGAGCGGGACCTCTACCGGAAGGGTTCGATTGGATTTGGATGAAACAACAATCGCTGAAGCATTTAAAGCAAATGGATACCAAACAGCTCTGTTCGGAAAATGGCATAACGGTGGACAAGCACCTTATCACCCGAACTGCCGAGGTATCGATGAGTTCTATGGATTTTGCTCAGGACACTGGGGGAATTATTTCAATCCCATTCTCGAACACAACGGTGAAGTCATCAAAGGAAAAGGATTCATGACGGATGACTTGACAAATCATGCCATCGAATACCTTAACAAAAAAAATGATCAGCCATTCTTCATGATCATGGCACTCAACACCCCTCATAGTCCGATGCAAGTGCCGGATGCATTTTGGAACCGCTACAAAAACAAAACCATTCAACAAAAAGGATCCATCCCCGAAAAAGAAAATATTGAACATACCCGCGCTGCACTGGCATTGAATGAAAATATCGATGAAAACATTGGACACGTTATTGCTGCACTTGAAAAAAACAACCAACTCAATAATACCATCATCATCTATTTTTCTGATAACGGTCCAAACGGAAATCGCTTCAATGGTGGAATGAAAGGCATCAAAGGATCAACCAATGAAGGCGGGGTACGCGTGCCTTTTGTCATCTCATGGAAAAATAACATCAAAGACGGAAGAACTTTACCGCAAATTGCAGCGAACATCGATCTATTCCCAACCTTGATTGATTTAGCGGGACTATCATGGAAAAATCCAAAACCATTTGATGGCATCAGTCTCAAAAATATATTATTGGATAAAGTCCCACCAACCCCCGACAGAATCATCCCGAGTTTCTGGGCGAATGAAACAAGTGTTCGCTCTCAACATTTCAGGCTTTCAAACAAGGATGAACTTTTTGACATGATAAATGATCCCAATCAAACCAATAATGTGGCAACTGCATTTCCAAATGAATACCAACAACTCAAATCATGGAAAGATAAGTGGTTGAAAGAAGTAAAGAGCGAACTTCCCTTGCAGGATCTTCGTCCCCTCATTGTGGGGAATAAAAAAATGTCAATGACCACACTTCCTGCAGCAGAAGCTGAACCGGTTGGTAATATCATCCGCTCTAGCAAACATCCAAATGACAGTTATTTTTTAGGATGGAAATCAACCACAGATAAAATCACCTGGAATGTTGAAGTAGAGGAAGATGGAATATTTGAAATTGAAGTTTTTTACGCTTGCAGTGAAAAAAATATTGGTACAGAACTTGAATTAAAATTTAATGATGCAATTATTTCAAAAAAGATATCCACTGCCAATAATGTACCGGTGATCGGAATGGAGCACGATAAAGTAGAGCGTGAAGAATCCTATGTGAAGGATTTCAAGCCCATGAAACTCGGCAATTTGGAATTGAAAAAGGGTAAGGGTATTATGGAACTATCATGTAAAAATATTTTTTCGCCAAATGATCTTGAGTGCAATATGATGACATTGAGAAGAGTCTTACATTAATATGAGTCCTCAGTGATTAGTGAATCTTAAAACGTAAAAAAATTTTGAAATTAAAAATCTATAAATTCTAATCTGCTAGTTGCGAATTATTAAATTCCTTATAGACCAAGTTGAAACAATATGGATTTCCTAAAAAATTCATATTTTCCTAAATCGTTTTGTAAATAGGAATAAGGTGAATTGATACGCTTTTGATAGGACATCATTTTCATATCAATTAGATGTAAAAATTCTTTAACATACCATTGTAAAATATGCGTACGGACAGCTTCAAGGAATGATAACAGTTAGTCAGAGACAAGATTTTAGGGATATATACCAATTCAAGTCCAAAAATTAAACAAAAAGGATAAAAAATTTAATTTTTATTAATTTGACACATAAAACAGAATCAACATGAAGTGCAAATCTTCACGGGTAATTATACTACCTTTTTTGTTCATATTAATTAACGGTTGTAAAACAAAACAATCAATTGAACCTGGTTTTGAAGTAGCAGATGGTTTTAACATTGAACGCATCGCAAGTGAACCATTGATAAAGGATCCTGTTGATATTGCCTTCGATGAAAACGGAAATATGCTTGTACTTGAAATGCCTGGTTACCCATTTGAGGATAATCAAAGCAGGGTGCTCATGCTCAAAGACACCAATCAGGATGGAAAAATGGATGTTGCTTCAACATATGCTGCCAACCTAAACATGGCAACATCCTTCATGCTTTTTAAAAAAGGAATACTAGTTGCAGCTCCACCCTATCTGCTTTACTGTAAAGATGAAAACAACGATGAGCAAGTTGAAAAGATAGACACCCTCATGGGGGGATTTTCTACAGGTAACTTGCAACACAATTACAATGGACTCCAGTATGGCATTGACGGTTGGATCTATGCCGCTAATGGTGGAAATGATGGGAAGCCTTTCTGGTGGGGTGACGAAAGCAATACAATTGATCTCAGAGGAAAAGATTTTCGATTTGATATTCAAAATAAAAAGATAGAAACAATTGGTGAATCATCAGGTGGATTCGGACTCGCAATAGACGAATTTGGAAGAATATTTGGCACCCACAATCTTACTCATTCATCGCAAATAGTTTTTCCTGATCGATACATACAAGGAAGAAACTTGTTAATAGACCATACACTACAAAGTATTTCTGACCACGAAGACAATGGTCTCGCAAGGGTTTACCCAATTGGTGAACAAGCAACAAGACTGAATCATCCAGAACAATCTGGTTACTTCTCAGGCTCATGCGGTATCACCTATTATGATGGTGGTTCCTGGGGGAAAAAATACGATCAAACTCTTTGGGTAAACGATGTTGTTTTGAATCTTGTACATGTTGACAAAATAAAAACAGATCAATCAGCTCATAAAGCTGCGCATTTATTCAATGAAAAAGAATTTCTTGCAACATCCGATAGATCTTCGCGCCCCGTTAACTTAGAAGTGGGTCCTGATGGTAACATGTACTTAATTGATATGTATAGAGATGTAATAGAACATCCAGAGTGGATTCCAGATGAACTGGAGAAAACGCTCGATATCAATGCTGGAAAAGAAAAGGGTAGGATTTATAAAATATATCCAAGCACAAATAATCCTATCGTATCCAAAAATTCATTTAAAGATGAATCAATATGTATTAAACACCTTACTCATAAAAATGCATGGTACAGAAAAACTGCTCAAAGAAAGTTAATTGAAAATGGTGTCTCCAACGCAGGTATAATATCATTAAAGAAATTGGCAGATGCTAAATCCCCCTATCACAAAATACATGCTCTGTGGATACTCAAGTCACTCGGAAAATTAGAGCTGCCTATTTTATTACATGCACTAGAGGATCCGTCAGCCGGGATCAGAGAAAATGCATTAATTATATCTGAAAATTTTACTGAACATGCGTCTGTGATAGAAAGCATGATTAAATCCATCCAAGACAAAGAACCGAGAGTGGCTATGCAAGCCGCTTTGAGTGTTAGCACTCTACCGACCGAAAGCATATCTCAGTACAGAAAGTTGATATTGCAATCACTGAAAGAAACAGTTGGTGATAGGTGGAATATTGCAGCGAAAACATTAGCCGTTAAACAATTCCCATTGGAGGCATTTGATGCACTTACCCATTCCAAAAATCAATCCTCTTTACTTGCATCCATCGCATTGCAATTGAAAGACTCTGCTTCGGCAATTGAAAATATGTTAATGGTAATTCAAAAATATAAGTTACCCGTTGGTACAATCAAAGAGATTCTTGAACAACTGAACAGAGGTGAGGCAAAATTTGAAAGTCAAATAATTGAACCAGTATTAAATAGTTTAGAATCCATCGATATTGCTGTCATCCCCGAAATAGCAAAACTTAGAAGTCGTTTTCAACTTCAACCCTCTCAATCTTTCATTACATATAGTAAACTAGCTATCCAAAAAGTAAACGATGTCTCTTTATCTGAAGATGAAAGACTGAAACAGTTATCTATAATAGCACTGCTACCATATAAAGAAAAATCAAATTCCTTATATACATGCCTGCAAAATAATCAGCCTTTGAAGATACAGGAGCAGGCATTACTGCAACTTTCAAAATATAAGGATAAGGAGATCGGAGACAAAGTCATATCGGTCTGGAATGAATTAAGCCCAAGCACAAGAAGATACGCAAGCGATTTGCTACTTTATACCGATGTACATCACGATGCATTGCTAACTGCCTTAGAAGATAAAAAGATCAATATCGGAGAAATGAATTTTGATTTGGAGCGAAGAAGAATTTTAATTGCCTGGACAGATGATGTGGCTATAAAAAACCGTGCAAAGAAATTATTCTCTGATGAGGAAATTGTCAGTAGAAAGGAAGTTATGGAAAAAATGAGGCCTGCGCTTGCACTCAATGGTAATCCTAACAATGGGCAAGAGGTATTTCAAGCGATTTGCAGCAATTGCCATAAATACGGAAATATCGGTAATGAGGTAGGCCCGGTGCTAACTGAAATCAATCGCAAAAGCAAAGAATCCATCATGCACGGTATAGTTGATCCAAATGCAGCAGTTAATACTCAATACATAAGCCACCGAGTAGAAACAAATGATGGAACTATTCATATCGGTATTGTTGATACAGAAAATGACCAATTTATAGCAATCAAGAAAATGGGTGGAGAGAAAGTCACGATCCAGAAAAAAGATATGAAGAAAATGAATTCTATGGGCACATCATTGATGATGGAGGGACTTGAAGGAAGTATGACGCATCAGGAAATGGCAGATCTCTTGGCATTCCTTCAAAAAAAATAAGGTTATTTGCTCATGGGGACTTGAATCGCTTCAGCAGTTTGATGTGATGGCTTGAATGATTCACCCAAGAGATTCGTTAGTGTCGGAATCAGTTGCTTCTGAAAGTATTGATGATTGAACTTAGCTTCTCCTGTTGCTTTTACTTTTGGACCCAACAGGACAAACCATGTTTGATGTGCATCAGGAATAGATTGCCCATGGGAAGTCCATTCCTCTTTCTTAAGATCTCCCCTTCCGTGATCGGTGGTGATCAACAGCGTTGTCTTGTCCTTGTAATAGGGATCTTCTTGCACATGTTCCCATATTTCCTTTACCCATGCATCGAACTGATGAATGGCTTCGACGTAGTATTTATAATAGGCATGATGCGCCCATTCGTCTGTATCGCCGCATGAAATATAAAAAGCTTTCGGTTTTTTCTCCCTGAGGTAGGTCCTGGCTTGAAAATGGGTGAATACATCCAAAATTTCACTGCTGCCAAAGGGCTTGAATCCCGTTTTGACCATTTCATGAATCAATTTCATAGAAGGATGATCAAGTGCAACATTATTGTCATCGAAAGCATTCACGACAGGAAAACCACTGCGCTGCTCATTCAAAATACGATCGAATGCATTCCAGGATGCAAAGGCTGCAACACGGTTTTTATAGGAAGGTTTCTTGTTGAAATGCTCCAGGATATTTTCGTAGGGATTGGGAGGAAAATCATTTGCATTTATGGTAGTATCGGCCTGCGCTGTCAGCAATTCACTGTAACCAGGATAGGAAAACCAATAGGGATTGGCATTGTCGACCTTGCTTCCATGTTGACGATTGCCGTATAATTGTCCAGTTGACTGGATGGTGGTCCAGAAAAAAGGCATGAGCAATGATCTTCTTTTCAGCGGATCGGTTGACCAGTATTTGTTAAACAATCCCAAACTGTCACCCTGATTGAATTTTTTATCGATGGCAATCAAGGAGTCCATACCCTCGAATACTTCCTGCCAACGCAATCCATCTGTCGTGATGATGATGAACTTTTGATCATTGTCTTGTGCAAACAAAGTGCTAGATAAAAAAATAAAGTATCCGATCAAATAATTTTTCATGTTTAATTGTTTCTAGTGTTTAAGCAGACGTTTTTTCACCATCCCACCCTTGGTATCCTTGATACTGTTCATCACAACAAAGCAAGCAGGGTCAATCTGTTCTAGCTCTGCGTTGAACTTATTTACTTCCAAACGGGTAATAACCGTGTAAAGAATGCGTGTGTTGGTCATTTCACCCGTGATTCCATATCCCCTCTCTCCTTTAAAAACCGTTACACCTCTTCCCATTTTTTTTACAATCATATCAATGACCACTTCGCATTTTTTAGAGACGATGATCACAGCCAGATACTCATCAATTCCCCCGACTATAAAATCCAAGGTCTTGGAAGCTGCAAAATAGGTGAGCATGGAAAACAAGGCAATCTCAACAGAGAGAAAATAGATGGCCGCGGAAAATATCATCACATTCAGCATGATGATGATATCACCAATGGTAAGTCCAAATTTTTTACTGAGATAAATGGCAAGAATTTCAGTACCATCAATCACAGCACCCCCACGGATGGTGAATCCTATTCCTGCCCCCAGAAAGATACATCCAAAAATCGCTACCAAAATTTCATTATCTGTAACATTTGGAAATTCAACAAAAGCTACGCAGCATGCGAGTCCCGCGATTGATACAATAGTATTGATCCCAAAATTTCTCCAGTGTCCTAAAACCAATGAAAACAAAGGGAGCGTTGACCAACACCAACAAAACAGAGAGAGGAATTTCAGTGGTATTGGAAATCAACAGAGAAATACCGGTTGCACCTCCATCGATGAACCGATTGGTCATAAAAATCCCTTGAAGTCAAACGTGGCACAAAAGATTACCATGGTCATCAATAGTGCATCTTTCTGCAAACGCATGGTGGCCTTTTTCCTGTTCAATGCAACTATTTTGACCTGTTTCCCCCTGATTAAATCTTTCATAACCCAAATTTTCAATTATTTAAATTATTGATTAATTGAGGAATAATCAAGAAATTTGCAAATAAATTGCAAATAGAAATCAACCAAATAGCAAAAAGGTTGTTTTCTAAATAAAATTGTGTTTTTTTCAGGACTAACTGACAATCAATCACGTGTAAATCAGGTATTTAGGAAGGGTAAAAATAATCTACAGTTATATCAGGAGTCTCAGTTAAATGAGTATTATTGACACTGTAAAACATTGTTTTGAAATCAGAAGACAAAAAGTTTGAAAGGAGTGAAAAACGGACTACCTACTCATTGTATTGGGATACGATTGTAGGGTTAGAAAGTAGGTTATTATGGGATTTTCTCAAAGAGGGTAGTATAACCAAAGGAATGGACCTTTTAATGGTTTCTGTGGGGGTTAGATTGGGTGAGTCAAAAGTAACAAAGCTCATTCATCATTTTCAGCCAGAGAATTATAAGTATGTTGATGCTGCACTATCCATTTTGAGATAAACTTATCTCTTTTATTGTTTACAATTACTTAAGAAAAAAAATATTTTTCTAGGGTTACCTCTTTTCTTCTTTTGGTATTAAATCTTGTCTTACTCCTCGATTTGCTTGCATGCCTTAGTTTACATGTGATGAACTATTTACCAAAAATTAGAATTATGAAAGCGAACCGTGCATTTTCTTTGAAGAATCTCGTAATGTTTATTGCAGTTGTTTCATTTAGTGTATCCGCTGCAAATGCCCAAAAGTCTGTTGCTCCGTTGCAAAATTCACTAACTTTTGCTGGTACAGTTGATGGCCACATGAATTTTTTGTTGAACTATGATAATGAGTTGGGCGAAAAGTTTATTGTTTTGATTGCAGATGCAAATGGGAACGTTCTTTTCGAAGAAGTATATGCTGAAAGAAAGTTCAATAGAGTTTTCAGTATTCCAGTTGAATTTGGAAATATTTCGCTCACTATTACAAGTTTCAAAAGTAAAAATGATAAAAGATTTCAGGTTACAACTGAACGCAGACTTTTAGAAGAAGTTACTGTATCCAAGCCCTCAGTGAAGCCTTAATATAAAAGGGCTGTGTGTGCAGCAGATTAGCGTGAAATACTTTGATTCACTAAACGAGTATAATCTTTTAAACTTTCAGGAGTTAAAGGAATTTATGACTCTCAAAAAATTTGGATGTATAAATGTAATCAGATATGTGACTTTTCCTGAAGTTGATAGAAATAAAATATGTGGTAATGTTTATTCACTCTATTCACCATCATTCTATTTCAGTAGTAACTCCTCAATTAATACTGAATAGAACCCCCCAATAGTTATAAGCATCTCAACTCTGGAACTATTAACCAAAGTAATTTATGAAATAGATTAACTATGGATTAAGGGTGGGAGACGGTCACCCATAACTCATACTATATCACCCAAAGAAACCAATAGGATTCACCAATATTGATATTCTATTTTGGTTTTCTTCCCGTATAAGTATTACCAAGAAATCCCAAACACATTACTTTAAAAAACTATTTTTAAAGTATCTTTACTTCTAATATATAAAATGAGATTTTTCTTGACCATAGGAATCACGCTTTCGCTTTTATGCGGATTATCCTATTTGTCCATCTCTCAACGGCAGATTCGTCAAACACTTGCTATTGAAATGAACGACTTCGATGTGGATAAAACTTCAGAAACAAGCTCTGAGGAGGTTGAATTGAAAGAAAACATCGAAGCCATTGACCACACTTCTTGTTATTCCTACACATATTTCAAAACAAAATTGAACTGCATGTTTGCACATAAAGAAACATGGGTCAAACATTTTGTCGATGAAATTTCTACGCCTCCTCCCGAAGCGTAAGAGTTGATCTCTCTCTTCTACTTTTTCCTAATTTCTTAATTGCCACATCATGACAATGACAAAGGTCATTCCCGTTTATTCCGTATCTATCTTATTACTTTTGCTCTCTTCCTGCAGTAATAAATCTGAAAACAGTTCAGAGAAAGAGCAAACCTTTACTATAACCAGTCCTGTAGTCAAGGATACTGTTATTAAAAAAGAATACATCGCTGAGATACAATCTTTGCAAAATGTTGAAATCAGAACACATGTGAAAAGCTTCATCGAGAAAATCCATGTCGATGAAGGTGCAACAGTAAAACATGGACAATTACTATTTACCCTGGCAAGCAAGGAATTCAAAGAGAATCTTTTGAAGGCCAATGCAAACTACAAAACACTGATGGCAGAATTGAAATTGGCAGAAGTGGAATTGAAAAATACACAACTGCTCTTGGATAAAAATATCGTGTCAAAAAGTGAATTGGAAATTGCAAAAGCCAGAAAAGAGGCGATAGAAGCCAAGATAGAGGAGGCAGCATCTGCTATTTCGATTGCTCAGGTAAATCTCTCTTATACCCAGGTCAAGGCTCCCTTTGATGGCGTGATCAACCGGATTCCCCTCAAGATGGGAAGCTTGGTAATGGAGGGAGATTTACTTACGAGCATTTCCAACAACAAAGAAGTTTTTGCCTACTTCAATGTATCAGAACAGGAATTCACAGAACTGATGAGTGAGAATAAAATCAATCAGATGGAAGACGTGGAATTCCTGATGGCCAATGATGAGATATTTCCCAACAAAGGAAAAGTAGAAACCATTGAAAATGAGATCAACAAAAACACCGGCAATATTGCCTTTCGTGCAAGGTTTAAAAATCCCAATCTGATGCTTAAACATGGTGCCAGCGGAAAGATTTTGGTAAAAGAGGATTTGAATCAGGCAATCCTCATTCCTCAGAAATCAACCTTTGAAATTCAGGATAAAATTTATGTATACATCGTGGATGCAAGTGGTAAAATCAAAGCAAAAAATATTCAGCCAAGATCAAGACTGAACAACTTATATGTTGTGCATGAAGGCATCCAACCCAATGAAATGTTTCTGTATGAGGGAATTCAACTGGTAAAAGATGGAGATCAAATCAAATTTGAAAAGACCAGCTTTTAAATCCATGGCATTCCCTTTAAAATAAGTTTATGATCAGAACCTTTATCAACAGGCCAATCCTGTCCATCGTTATTTCGATCATTATTACGATCCTGGGACTCATCTCCCTTTCCAATCTTCCAGTTACACAGTTCCCAGACATTGCTCCACCTGAAGTAAATGTCATAACAAAATATACAGGTGCCAATGCAGAGGCCTGTGTAAAAGCGGTTGTCACTCCACTGGAAAGAGCCATCAACGGTGTACCGGGCATGGCCTACATGTCATCTATTTCAGGTAACGATGGTACGAGCATCATCCAAATAGTATTCAAGACAGGTACGAATCCAGATATCGCTGCTGTGAACGTACAGAACCGTGTTACTTCTACATACGATGAACTCCCCGAAGAAGTAATCAAGGCAGGTGTAATCATTGAAAAAGTCCAGAACAGCATGTTGATGTATGTAAACATACTCAGCACCGACACTACAATGGATGAAAAATTTTTATACAACTACAGCGATATCAATCTATTGGCTGAGTTGAAAAGAATTGAAGGCGTTGGATTTGCCGATATCATGGGATCCAGAGATTATTCCATGCGTATTTGGTTGAATCCGCAGAAAATGACCAACTATGCCATTTCAACGGATGATGTGATCAACAGTCTCAAACAACAAAACATTGAAGCAGCTCCGGGTAAGATTGGAGAAAACTCCGGCAGAACCAGTCAGACACTTCAATATGTATTGAAGTACACCGGAAAATTCACCACACAGGAACAATACCAAAACATCATCATCAAAACAGATGAAGGCGGAGAAATCATTCGATTGAAAGACATTGCGGAAATTGAATTTGGTTCACAAGACTACGATGTCTTGTCAAAAGAAAACGGAAAACCATCTGCGGCTATTCTGCTGAAACAACGTCCGGGTAGCAATGCCCGCGAAGTCATCAAGAATATTAAAAACAGATTGGAAGAACTCAAGAAAAATTTTCCTCCAGGTGTTACCTACACCATCAGCTATGACGTATCTGCATTCCTGGATGCAAGTATCAAGGATGTGATCAAGACACTGATCGAGGCATTCATCCTTGTTTCACTGGTGGTATTTATTTTCTTACAGGATGTAAAATCAACCCTTATACCTGCCATTGCAGTTCCAGTTTCATTGATCGGGACTTTCTTCTTCATGCAGCTGTTCGGATTTTCCCTGAACATGATCACACTGTTCGCTTTGGTATTGGCCATTGGTATTGTTGTGGACAATGCCATTGTAGTGATTGAGGCTGTCCATGCAAAAATGGAACACCAGAACATTGGGGCAAAAGTTGCCACCATGCAAGCCATGAATGAAATCAGCGGAGCCATCATCGCCATCACTCTGGTGATGTCGGCTGTATTTATTCCTGTTGCTTTCATGCCCGGATCTGCTGGTGTTTTTTACAAGCAGTTCTCACTTACAATGGCCATCTCCATAGTATTGTCGGGTGTGGTGGCATTGACACTCACACCAGCCTTGTGTGCCTTGATGCTTAGCAATGACGGACACAATCAAAAAAATAAATTTACTGCTTCGTTCTTTAAAGCCTTCAACAATTGGTACGATGATCTCTCTGGCAAATACAAATGGTTTGTTGAAACATTTGCCGCCAGAAGAATCATGGTCTATGGTTCACTCGTATTATTTCTGGTCATCACAGGTGCGCTCGGTTCAATCATCCCTACCGGATTCATTCCAAATGAAGACCAGGGAACCATCTATGCCAGCATTACAACTCCCTCAGGTGCAACATTGGAGCGAACTGAAAAAGTAGTGGACGAAGTGCAAAAAACTGCGCAACAAATGCAAGAAGTCTCTTCGGTATCAACCCTGGCTGGATTCAACGTTCTTTCAGATGGAACAGGTGCTTCCTATGGCATGAACCTGATCAGCTTAAAAAAATGGGATGCAAGAAGCAAGAGTGATAAGGACGTGATTGAAGAATTGAAAAAAAGAACTTCGTATATAAAAGACGCCAAAATTGAATTCTTCACCCCGCCGCCTATCCCCGGATTTGGAAATGCAAGTGGTTTTGAATTGCGTTTGCTGGACAAAACAGGAAAGGGTGATTTGAAATACCTGGAAACCATAGCAAAAGGTTTTGCAGATACACTCGACAAGCGAAAAGAATTATCGAATGCCTTCACAACATTCGATGCAAGCTTCCCTCAATACCTGGTCAAGATAGACAATGCAAAAGCTGCCCAAAAAGGAGTGATCGTTGCTGATGTGTTGAATACACTTCAAACCTATCTAGGAAGTGAATATGCCACCAACTTCATCCGATTCGGTCAATTGTACCGTGTGATGGTACAGGCCTCGCCAGAATACAGAACCAAACCAGAGGATGTACTGGGACTCTTTGTCAAAAACAAAAACGGAGAGATGGTTCCCACTTCTGCATTTTTAGAAATTGAAAAGATTTATGGCCCTGAGGTAGTAACCCGATACAATATGTATCCCTCTGCCATGATCAATGGTGAACAGCAGAAGGGATACAGCAGCGGACAAGCAATCGATGCAGTGAAAGATGAGGCGAAGAAAAATCTTCCCAAAGGATTTGATTATGACTGGGCAGGATCCTCCAGAGATCAGGCGAATGCTGGCAATCAATCTCTGATCATCTTCGTTGTTTCATTGCTCTTCGTGTACTTGCTTTTGAGCGCGCAATACGAAAGTTTTCTTTTGCCGCTTCCAGTGATTCTCTCCTTACCTGCAGGGATTGTTGGTGCTTTTGCTTTTCTATGGGCACTCGGACTCGAAAACAATATCTATGCACAGGTTGCTATGATCATGTTGATCGGATTGTTGGGGAAAAATGCAATCCTGATTGTTGAATTTGCTTCTCTCAAACACAAAGCAGGTGCTACGCCGCTTGCAGCGGTCATTGAAGGTGCATCATCCAGATTGCGTCCCATTTTAATGACATCTTTTGCATTCATCGCAGGACTCCTTCCATTGATGTTTGCATCAGGTGCAGGCGCCATTGGAAATAAAACGATTGGCTCTGCAGCAGCAGGCGGAATGCTGTTTGGAACCATACTGGGTGTACTGCTGATACCTGGACTCTACCTGATTTTTGCAACAATGCAAGACAAAAAAAGAACAAGAAGAAATCCGGAGATGATTCCGTTGACAGAATCAAAATAATCAAACATGAAAAAAACATTAAACATACTGATTTTTCTGCTTGCAACGGCTGCTTGTCGCGTTCCACAAAAGCTCGCGTTGCAACCGCAAACAGATGAATCTATCTCCAGCATCTTCAAGGCAGACAGCGTCAACAGTGCAAAGCTGGGCTATCAGACATTCATTGCTGACAAAGATCTCAAAAATATCATTGATACCGTTCTTGCTTACAATCCTGATTTGAAAAATGCTATTCAAAGAATGGAATATGCAAAAGCACAGAGCAGGATTTCAAATGCATACTTGTACCCACAGGTAAATCTCTTTCCTCAAAGCAGTTTGAGAAAATTCGGACTCTATACAATGGATGGTGCAGGCAATATTGTAACAGATATGGAAAAAGGGAAACTTGTTCCTGTTCACTTGCCTGACTTCTATCTCGGTGCGCAGTCAAGTTGGGAAATTGACCTCTGGAGTAAATTAAAAAACAGAAGAAAAGCAGACTATGCAAGGTTCCTGGCTTCTACTGAAACAAAAAATTTAATACAAACTGGTTTGATTGCGGAAGTGGCGAGATTGTATTACGAGTGGAAAGGCGCACAACAAAACAAATCACTCTTGGAAGAAACCATCTCCCTTCAACAAGAGGTGGTGGCATTGGCAAGGGTTCAAAAAGAAGCCGGACAAATAACAGAATTGGCGGTACAACAATTTTTTGCCCAATTGAAAAATTTTGAAGGCATGTTGAAATCAGTCGATCTGGAAATGATCAACATAGAAACATCCCTCAATATACTGGTGGGAAAGAAAATCAAACAGGATATTCTTCATGTAAGTAAAAATGCTATTCAAACATTGCCCAATGTATACGCAGGATTGGCATACGACCTGATCCAAAATCGACCAGATCTGAGACAAGCTGAATGGATGTTGAAAGCATCCAATTATGATGTGGCATCCGCCAGAGCTGCATTCTATCCATCGCTGTTGTTGAACAGCATGGTTGGATTGCAGGCTTATAGAACAGGACTGCTTTTCAATCTCCCCTCTTCATTGGCATACAGTGTCATTGGAGGATTTGCCGGACCCGTATTCAACAGAGGAATCATCAAAGCCGAATACAGCAAAGCAACAGCTATGCAACAGGAGGCCTTGAACAATTATGAGAGCACCTTGAATAAATCATTGCTCGAAGTGAGTCAGCAGATAAAATCCATCGAGCAACTCAGAGAAATGTTCAATGCCAAAGATATGGAAGCAAGTACATTGAAAACATCTATTGAAACAGCAACCGACCTCTTCAAAACTGGCAGGGCAAACTACCTGGATATCTTACTTACCAGACAAAATGCTTTGAGGGCAAATATGGAATTGATTGATATCAAAAAAGAACAATTTATTGCACGGATCAACCTCTACCGTGCACTGGGTGGTGGATGGAGATAATTAATATGGTGGTAATAAATTTTATGTAAGTTTGACCAGATCAAACTATTCGCTTGTTACGAATTTTTATTTCTTTTTTTATCTACTGTGCTGCAACGTGTTTGTTTGTAGATGCACAGACAAACAATGATTCTATCAAATCATTGAATGAAGTAACCATTCAATCATTCAAGCAAAAATCTTCTATTCAGCAGCTTCCCTATTCCGTTCAGTCGGTGAGCAAAAAAGACCTGCAACGAACAAATGCCAGAACACTGCCGGAAAGCATGATGTACCTCCCTGGTGTGATGATACAAAAATCAAATCATGGAGGCGGGTCGCCTTTTATCCGCGGACTCACCGGAAATCAGGCATTGATTGTGGTAGATGGCATCCGATTGAACAATTCCATTTTCAGATACGGTCCCAATCAATACATGAACCTGATCGAGCCCGATCTGATAGATAAAGTTGAAATTTTAAAGGGAAGTGGTGCCGTTCAATACGGCAGTGATGCGTTGACAGGAGTCATTCATCTGGAGACGAATCAATTGTCGTTCAGTGAGAATCCCAAATGGAATGCGAAGTTGAATACGCGTTTCACGAACAGGTCAATGGAAAAATCTGTACGCCCCTCGCTTGGATACCAAAGCAAAAATATCTCCATTCAAGCCAGTGCGGCATTCAAAGAATTTGGCGACTTGGTTGCCGGCGGTGACATTGGTAGACAATCTCCTTCCGGATACAACGAATCCAGTCAGCAGATCAAGGCCATGATTCAACTTGGCAAAGGATGGACATTGAAATCAAGTTACCAGCAATTGTACCAACCCGATGTACCTGTTTTTTTCAAATATGTATTTGAAAATTTTAAAACGAATACTTCTGCGCCCATCAACCGGTCCATGGGATATGCCATACTCAATAAGAAATTCAAGAGTGGAAAATTTGATGAATTGTTATTTTTTGTTTCAAGACAACGTATTGAAGAAAAAAGAAAATTGCAAAAGAACGGAAGCACACAGTTGCGGACGGAATATGATGCAGCAAGGACCATTGGATTCGGTGCTGAATTGAAAAATACTTTTTCATCATCCTGGCATGCAACAACAGGTATTGATGTATACAGCGATCTGGTGAATAGCACAAGAGCAGATCAATCTACGTTGGATGGATCCAGCAAATCACTCAGGGGTTTATATCCAGATGATTCCCGATACCAGAGCTTCTCGATCTATCATCTGCATCACTTTAGGTGGAGAAATTTTCAAATAGAAGCAGGCACCCGATACAACAGGTACAAGGCCATCATTGAAGATGCAACGCTCGGAATGGTGAATATGCAGCCCAAAGCATTGATTTTTCAGGCGGGTGCAAGTTATCAATTGATAAAAAACCTTTTTGTTTACGGGAATATTTCCGAGGGATTCAGGGCTCCGAACATAGATGATCTTGGCACGCTGGGAATTGTAGATTTCAGGTATGAAAAACCCAACTATGATTTGCAACCTGAAAAATCACTCAATACAGAAGTTGGTATAAAATTATACAACAAACGGATTCAGGCTGAAGCATCAGTATTCAGGACTGATTTACGCAATCTGATCACACGCATCAAGACCAATCAAAACATTGGTGGTTATGATGTATATGAAAAGGAGAATGTAGACAAGGGTTATATCAAAGGTGCAGAGATCAGCATGCAAGTAAACACATCGAAGCATGTACATATCAAGGGAAACATCACATCTCTCTATGGTCAGAGCATTACACGGAATGAACCATTGAGAAGAATTCCACCACTGACCACGAATTTAATTACTGGATATAAGTTCAAAGAACATGAGGTGGGAATGATCTATTCCCATGCAGATCCACAATACAGACTTGCACAAGGTGATAAGGATGATGTTCGGATTGGGAAGAATGGCACGGCAAGATTCAATGTAGTATCGCTGTTTTCAAGATTCAATTTGAAACATTTCACAACTCAGCTTTACCTCAACAACCTGACAAATACTGTATATAAAACACACGGTTCAGGTATTTATGAGATGGGGAGGTCCATCACAGCATCATTCAGTTTTTTCTTATAATGTATACTTCCCCTGCAGCGAATATTTTAAATGGTTGGTAAACCCTTCCCCAATTTATTCGCTGCTCGTTCCAGTCAGATTGATCAAAAATAAGCATATAAGAATTTCCAACAACCCTGATACTATCGCCTTCTACAATTGCTGCAGTTGACTCATCTAGCGCCATCCCAAAGACATTTGGATATTTTTCCAGTATGGGTACTAGATCAAATTGCCTGTTCCTGGCGAGTACATGTTGATCAATAGCTGTTTTTTTCATAAAAGAAAAACCTTCTGCAAAACTTTTTGAAACACTTGGATTTTTTCGATGATCGCCGCCAATTAGCAATGAGCCCATGATGGTTGCACCAGCGGAGGTCCCCATGATAACTCCACCTCTATCAAGCAGTTTAAGCATAGCATGCAGTGTTGCAGTACCTCCGTAAACCTTTGCAAGATTCTCCTGATCACCACCGCCTATAAAAATTCCTTTTGCATAGTCAATTAGTGCAGGTAAGTCTTTTTCGTTGGCCTTTTCATTACTCCTTGTATGTACTGTTTTCAAATTATTAAATCCCCTAATAATAAATTTTTTTAAGTGTTCACCGGCTTGAATCCAAGATTCATCTTCGGTTGCGGTGGGAATGTATACAATCGGCTGATCTTTCCCTCCAATTTTTCTAGCAAATATATTAAATATGGTATCAGGTATTTCTCCGCCGCCTATGATGATAAGACTGCCTTTATGATTGTATTCTTGTGCGGCTGTAGCTAGACCCAAAAAGATTATTAAAGTTATTAAAACTCCCTTTCGTGATTTATATTTGTAAATTGTCATCTGGTATTATTTTTATATTCAAATATTTTTTAATTCACTTTTAATATTTTTGATATGGTAATACTAAATACATATTTAATTTATAATTTATAGATATTTAGGAGCTAGTTTTTATGGATTTAAAAATTCATTGATATGCTAGCTCTTCTTTTATGAGCGCAGTTGATTCATTGTTTTTCAGCTTAAATAAATTTATCAGAAGCTAGTATATTTTACTCTGTAAAGTTCTTTTTGATTTTAATAACAAATAGTTTGCTTGATAAGTAATTTTTAAAATTCCGGTATGATTTAAAAATATTCTAGTTGTTTTTTATATGAGCTTGATTGACCTTCAAACTTTTGAGCTAATTTTTTAGAAATCCAAAAAATATTTTATTTAAAAATATTTTTTAATATTCGATTTCAATTTTATCTAAAACCAAGGTAAAAGATTCATTTTTTTTATTTCCAATTAAAAATGCAATTTCTTCGATTGAATTTCCAGCAAAGTTCGGAATATTCAAAGTTTGTCCTCGAAATGATGGGTACAAATCTTTTAAATTAATAATGATATTTTCCCAATATCCAGATGTCTTAAAATTTGTTATGTATGAGTAGTAAGTGTTACGTTTATTTTTTACTCTGAATTGGTATTCTTTACCATCACCCTTTAGTCTTATGTTTATTTTACTATCTTTTGTTGTATTGATTTTTTCAAATTGGTAACGTACAGAGGAAAATCCACCATTATTTTCAAGTGACACATCGCCCGAGAATACACCGTTGCCATCACTGTCAATTTTGAATTGACCATTTGATCTTCCACCCATGACAACATCATCAACAATTCTCCAGTCGCTTATATTTGCATCGTCATTAAAATCAAAAACCAATTGTGAGTTGATTAAAAGGGCCATTATAGTCGATATGAGTAATTTCATTTAATAAATTGATTCCCAAAGTTTTACTTCTATATCAATTAAATATAATCAAAAATTCCATCCCTTCACCTACATCCACATCCATTTTCCCTGTAAAAACATGAAACCCAGCATAAACCTTTCGAAAGATAAAAAACCACCCACGAAAAGTGTTGTGAGTGGTCGTTTTAAGGAGTGGGCCCACTTGGGCTTGAACCAAGGACCCCCTGATTATGAGTCAGGTGCTCTAACCAGCTGAGCTATAGGCCCAAGAGCTTTTCAACTCTTGTAAAATGCAAATTTACAAAATTAATTTCAGGCTAAAAAGTACTGCTCAAAGTCATGAATTGCTGGGGAGTAGCAACTTGAACAGCAGCTTTTTTATAATCTTTCAAATTGCGGGTTATAAAAAAGTTTACATCTCCTGCTTGCATGGCTGCGAAAAACTGTATTCCGTCTTCAAAATCTTTGAAATCACTCTCCAAGGCTGCTGAAATAATTGCGGCATCTACCGCAACACAGGTTGTAATATCATGAATTTTTTGCAATGCCTTGATGGCTGAAGCTTGCCCTACCCCGTTTCTTCTCATTACATAATATATATTGTCAAACGAAATAGCTGAAACCAATATTTCCCATTTGTGTTGGATGACCCATGATAAAAGAGCTGCTGCATCCTGGCTGTAAGGCTGGCGATCAGATAAAAAATCTATCAATACATCCGTATCTAAAAAAACCCTCTTCATCCAATTTGCTTATACTTTTGTAATTTAGCATCTGCAACATCCTTCTTCCAATCATACTGCTTGGGTAACTGCTTCATGATCCCCTGAATTTTTGACAAGCCTTCTGGCAATTCAGTTTCCTTCTGTTGATACTTCGTAACTGCTTTAAAATATCCCTCTACCATTTTTGATAAACTCATGCGATGTTTTTTTGCATACCCTTTGGCTGATTTGATCACAGCACTGTCCACCGTCAATGTTAACTTGGTTGTCATAATACGTGTATATTATTTTACAAATATACGTGTAGTAAATTGAAGTGCAGGTAACATGTAAAAATTCAAAATCTTTCAGTATCTCGAATGGGCAAAACATTCTTTCCTACAGAGAATAAAAGAGCGGTATCAGGGGAAATAGCATGGCTATTCGAGGGAAAAACCGCCCCAGTTTTGTAACTTCGTCCTCGAATCATTAACCTTTCATTAACCTGTCAGGGAATACTTTTGATCCCTCAATATTGATTATGAAGTCATTACTCGGAATGCTCCTTTGCCTGTTGAGTTTGAATATCCTGGCTCAAGACAGCACAAAAAATACCCCTAAAAAATTTTCAAGAACCAAAGAAGAACTCAAAAAACTTGATCTTTCCAAAAGAGCTTCCGACCATTTGATGCTGCAATATGGACTGGCAAATTGGACCGACAAAGGAAACCTCAACCTGCGTGGTTTCAACAAAACTTTCAATGCCTATTTCCTGTTCGATTTTCCTTTCAAGACCGATCCTCGCATCAGTGTTGCCATCGGACCAGGTATCGGATCTGACAATATTTACTTCAAGAATACAATCGTAGACATCAAGGCAAGAAATGGCGTGACCTTTACCCCCGACAGCACTTCCATCAAATTCAAAAAAAATAAACTGTCAACTGCATACGCAGAAATCCCCCTGGAACTTCGCTACTCCACCAAACCGGAAAACATGAACAGCGGATGGAAATTTGCACTGGGTATCAAAGTGGGAACATTGCTGGATTCAAAAGTTAAATCCAAGATTGACCTGGATGCAAACAATGTGGGTGGATATTTCCAAAAAATCAAAAACAAAAAATATTTCAATACAACCAGATTTGCAGTAACCGCGAGAGCAGGTTATGGCAATATCAGCCTGTTTGCAAGCTATACCGTTACAGATTTTATCAAACAAGGCTTAGGTCCGAATGTACACCCCTATTCTGTGGGACTTTGCCTAGGGGGATTATAATTCAATTGCATTGCTGGACAAAACCAACTTATTCAAAGAAGAAGAAAAAGCCATCCTTGTGGGAGTGGTTCACAAGGGACAAACAGATCAACAAGTAAAAGAATACCTTGATGAACTGGCATTTCTCGCCACAACAGCAGGTGCTGTCACGGTAAAAACATTCTATCAAAAACTGCAACATCCCGATGCCAAAACCTATATCGGGAAAGGAAAGTTGGAAGAAATAAAAGAATACGCTGCAGGCAAAAATATCCGCGTACTGATTTTTGATGATGAACTGACAGGTGCACAAATTACCAATATCGAAAAAGCAGTCAACCTCAAAACAATCGACCGCAGTGATTTGATTCTGGACATTTTTGCTAGAAGAGCCAAAACAGCCCAGGCCAAGGCACAGGTTGAACTGGCACAGTATCAATATATACTTCCCCGATTGAGAGGGATGTGGAAACACCTTGAACGTCTTGGTGGCGGTATCGGAACCAGGGGTCCGGGTGAATCTGAAATTGAAACGGATCGCCGTATCGTCAGAGAAAAAATATCCTTGCTCAGGAGAAAGCTTTCCGAAATAGAGAAACAAGCTTTTACCCAACGCAAGGAAAGAGGTGAATTCATCCGTGTTGCATTGGTTGGTTATACCAATGTAGGAAAATCAACCATCATGAACCTGTTGAGCAAAAGTGATGTGCTGGCAGAAAATAAATTATTCGCAACGCTGGATACCACCACGAGAAAACTCGTCTACGAGCATACACCCTTTCTATTGAGTGATACAGTTGGATTCATCAGAAAACTTCCCCATCATTTGATTGAAAGCTTCAAGAGCACATTGGACGAAGTGAAGGAAAGTGATATACTGCTGCATGTGGTGGATATATCACATCCCATGTATGAAGATCAAATGAAAGTTGTCAACACAACCCTTACAGAATTGGGATGCGGGGACAAACCCTGCATCACTGTTTTCAACAAGATGGATATGTATGAAAAAAATACATTTGATGAATGGCTGGAGCCTGACGTAAAAGAAAATCTGTTGAATGAGTTGAAAAAGAGATGGGAAAATGTTACCAACTCATCATGTGTTTTTATTTCAGCAATTGAAAGAAGAGACATCGATCGGTTCAGGTCCACCCTGCTCAATCTTGTCAGAAACATGTACACAAAACGATATCCATATAAAACAGGATTTGGATTTCAATATGACACTTTCTAAGGAATACCATTGGCATTTGATTGCAAAATCAACAGAAGAGATTGATTTCGGTAAATACGACATCATTCAAATTGGTATTGCCGAAAAAATCATTTGTCTTGCCAAATTTAAAGATGGTTTATACGCTTACCAGGCATTGTGTCCGCATGCAGGTACAAAAATGGTAATGGGTTATATCGATGCACAGGGAAACGCTGTTTGTCCGCTGCACCGATTTAAATTTGCCTTGAAAAATGGTTACAATGTAACCGGCGAAGGTTACAACATGAAAACCTATCCCATACAAATCAACGAAGAAGGTGTATTTATAGGATTCAAGGGATAAAAGGGTATATATGAAAAGTCTGCTTTTTATTGGAAGTATGCTGATTGGCATGGGACTGTTTTCGCAGTCGATGGATTTAGACCCTGTGCAGATTACAGGATCTCTCCAAGAAAAAAGAATAAGGGAAACGGGAAGAAACATCGTGATCCTCGACAAAGAATCATTGCAGAAAATTCCAGGCAATACCCTCGATGAAATACTAAGATTTATTCCGGGGATAGAAGTCCAGATGCGCGGACCCGCAGGCGCACAGGCTGATTTTGTCATACGCGGTGGAACATTTCAACAGGTACTGGTACTGATTGATGGCATTAGGATGAATGAACCGTTGACTGGACATTTCAACAGTTACATACCTGTATTGAAGGAAGAAATTCAACGCATTGAAGTATTGAAAGGTGCTGCCGCATCCATTTTTGGTCCGGATGCTGTTGGAGGTGTGATTCATATCATCACCCAAAAATCATTTGAAGAAAAAAAGCAGGAACGAATACAAGCAGACATCAAAAGAGGTACATACGGACTCTCGCATCAAAGTATTTCGGGCGAAATCAATCATCCAAAAACTTCACTGTTCATTGGTGCACAACAAAACAAAGCAGATGGACAACCGCTGCGTGGAACCAATGGATTTGTTGAAACGGATTTATACAGTGTGCGATTGGCTAGAAAGTTTTCGCATGATTGGCAATTGCTGATAAGAGGGGCGGTGGACAGAAGGAATTTCAATGCACAGAATTTTTACACCAATTTTTTATCGGATACTGCAAAAGAATCTGTCAACTCCACTTGGCAACAGGCATCGCTGACAAAATCAAATTCAAAAGCTGACTATTATTTGTTAGTAGGAGCAAGACAACTGCGAGATGAATATATATTTCGTCCGGATGCTGCTGCAAATGACAATCGCACACAACTCTTCAACACAGATATCCGTCAAATTCAGAAGCTAAAATGGCAACAGGCAAAATGGACCACTGGCGTTCAGTTGTTCAATAAAGTAATTCGCTCCAATGACCGTGGTAACCATTCTCATCAACATCTCGGACTTTACTCAAGCCTGATGCATCAGCCATTGAAGGGATTGTTTCTTACAGAGGGAGTTCGATTGGACTGGGATCAATCATACAAATGGAATTTCATTCCACAATTCAATGCATCTTATATCATGCATGACATTGCAATCAGAGGAAGCATAGGGAAAGGTGTGAGGGATGCTGATTTCACAGAACGATACAACAATTACAACAAAACGATTGTGACAAGCGGAAGGATTGGCAATCCGGCTTTGAATGCCGAAAGGAGTTTAAATATTGAAATCGGTGCAGATTTCTTTTTGAATAAACCTGTTCAAGTGCATGCTACTCTGTTCAGAAGAAACCAGACCAATATGATTGATTGGGTGCAGACGAAATTTGAAAACATGCCAAGAAGGAGCAACCTGGTTAACAATGGTATTTACGCTTTGGCCATGAACATAGCCAATGTCAATACCAATGGTGCAGAAATTGATTTCAATGGAGTCCATCAATTGTCCAAAATAATGAAATTGAGGTGGAACAGCGGACTCACATTTATAGATGCAGCTGCGGCCGATAATATTTCTTCGCTCTATCTTTCCAATACTGCCAATATGATTTGGAACAACAATATTCAACTGAGTCATACTCGTGGTATATTCTCTATTGGCACGCTTTACAAAAACAGAGCTGAGCAAAAAACCAGTAACCTTACTGCGAGCGTAAGCAAGTCCTTCTTGCTTGTGAACCTCCGAGCTGATGCATATGTATGGAAGAAGAAAGCATTGGTGTACGGGCAGGTTGAAAATATTTTTGATATCAAGTATGCAGATTTCCTTGGAGCCAAGATGCCGGGAAGATGGTTGATGCTGGGAATTCGATTAACTTTAGAAAGAGAGAAATCGCTTTGATTTTAAAACAATCCATTTGAAAAAGCCAACTACAGTCAAGGAGTATATTCGTCAAGTCCCCCTTGAACATCGAAAAGATTTCATTGAATTTCATGAATTGATTTGCGCTGCAGCACCTGATGCGGTATCCTGTATCAGTTATGGCATGCCTGCACTTAAGCTCTATGGCATAGTTGTCTATTATGCCAATTGGGAAAAGCACATGGCCATTTATCCCATGTCATCCGCCTTGAAAGCATTCGCATCATCGCTGAACAGCTATGTGACATCCAAATCAACCATTCAATTTCCCCATGGCAAACGTATTCCCAAAAAATTAATCCGGGATATTGTAGCATTCAGGGTTGAGGAAAACATATTAAAGCAGCAACTAAAAAAGAAAAGATAGTTTGTAACTAAAGCAATTTTTATAGATTTATTATTTTGTTTTCAATGCTATAAACAAAATTATTTCTGGAAGCTTCCCCATAATAAGCAACAAGCTCCTCTCCTATTTTAATTGCACCAAGTTTATCCATTGCTTTTTGTGATCGAATATTATTTGCTCCCACATGAAAAATAACTTGATCAACAAATTGAAATGCGTGGTTTAGCATCAGCATTTTGGTACTGCGATTGTATTTACCTCCCCAGCAATCCCTGGAAAAGAAAGTATATCCAATTTTAATTTCACTTTTTTCAGGAAAATAATCATAGAAGCGGGTGCACCCAATAACCAGGTTTTCAGCGTTCAGGATCAAGAATGCACCTTTTGATTCAACAGCTCCCTTGAAATAATTTTGGAATACCTCTCGTTTGTAACGATCCGGATTGGGATGCTGTTCCCAAATCAGGGGATCTTGGGCGACTTGATAGAGCTTTTCAAAATCAGTCTCCTGCAAAGGAATCAATTTGACCCATTTATCTGATAAGTTAAAAGGTTGCCAATTCATATAACAATAATATGAAATCGATCGTTATAGTAAGAGAATATTTATTTTTGAATCATGAAGGTTACACAGTTCATTTTGGTTTTACTCGGACTGCTATCATTGAGTTGTTCCAAATTGGATGCGGAAACGGATTGCATCAAAGGCAAATTGGTCATCAATGGAATTTGTGGCAACAATACCATACAGGTGTTGAGTGGTAATATTGATGCCAATTTGATAGTAAAAAGCTGGGAGGATCCCATAACATTCATCAAATATGAAAATGTTTTTGCCTTGCAAAGCCTCTGTACATTTCCGAGCACTTTGAAAGAAGGGGATGAGTTCTATTTTGTGATAGACAATGATCCCAAGGGATCAGATTGTTTCAGATGCCTTGCCTATCGGCCAGTACCCCCAAAGGGTTTGATGATCAGGATTTGCAAGTGAAATACAACCGATTTACCTCCAATTTTCTTTTTACAGATCCCGAAAATCCCTATTTTTGCAGCCCCCAAGGGGAAACTCCTCAGTAGCTCAGTTGGTTAGAGCATCTGACTGTTAATCAGAGGGTCACTGGTTCAAGTCCAGTCTGAGGAGCGGATATAAAGATAAAAGGGTTATACTTGTATAGTGTAACCCTTTTTTTATGAAAAAGACTTTCCTTTTTATCCTTGCTATTCTAATTATTGGGTCTCGTTTATTCGGTCAAGTCCCTAATAATCTGACTCCTTCGGAAAAAATATATGGGCTTTCCAAATTCTGGCAAGAGGTAAATTACAACTTTGTATACCTATATAAGGTGGACAGAAATTTGTGGGATAATCGCTATAAAGAACTAATCAGTATAGTTCAAAACACGAAAAACGATTATGAGTATTATAGAGAATTACAAAAGTTTTGTGCCTTGTTAAAGGATGGACATACCAATGTCTATTTTCCTAACACAATACAAGAAATGAACTCAATGTTTGGCGAATACAGATTATTTATTGAGAACATTGATAATAAAGCAATAATTACAAGAACGAACCTTAGTAAGAAAGATGAAATACCTTTTGGTAGTGAGATTATTGAAGTAAATGGAAAGCCAACACAGAAGTATATGGATGAAAATGTTGCACCCTATATTTCTTCTTCAACAGACTATATAACAAAAGATTGGAGTACTTCAGGTCTATTGCGTGGCTTGGAGGGAGAAAAGTATTTAGTAAAAATTAAACGTCCTGACAAAAAGATAGTACAACTAACGCTTACACATAAATTCACTGAGGAAAAAGAAGTTTTCCCATCTTTTGAACCTAATAAACAACTTTTAGATTTTAAATGGATCAATACGAGCATCGCGTACATTGCATTAAATTCCTTTGAAGATGAGAAAATTGATTCATTGTTTATTGGACTACTTCCCGAATTATACAAAGCGAAGGGGCTAATTATTGATTTAAGATTCAATGGCGGGGGGAGTTCAAAAATTGGCACAGAGATTTTGAAATACCTTACAAATGATACTGTTTTTTATGGTGCGAGAAACTCAACAAGAGAACACATAGCAACTTATAAAGCTTGGGGAACATTTTTTACGGAAAAGGATACATTAAGTAATAAACCTGAATGGGGTATGACCAAGCAAGAAATTGCCAAGTTTTATTTAATGTCAAAAAACAATTATTATTACGATTTTCCTTACGAAACGGAACCTGTAAAATTAAACGCCAAAAGGATAGTTGTTCCAACTGTATTGCTGATTGGCCACAACACAGCATCGGCAGCAGAAGATTTTTTGATTAGAGCGGATAATCAAAAACATATGGTCAAGATTGGGCAAAATACATATGGAAGTACAGGACAACCCTTAATGTTTGACTTGCCGGGTGGTGGCTCTGCAAGAGTTTGTACTAAAAAAGATACTTATCCTGACGGTCGTGAATTTGTTGGCTATGGTATAAAGCCTGATATTGAAGTAATTCCTTCTCTAAAAGATTATTTGAATAAAAAAGACCCCACCTTGGATAAGTCAATCGAATACTTAAAACAAAAAATGAAGTAAAAACTTCCAACAACAAGATTTTTGGAAAAATGATTTTTTAGTTTACAAATTGAAAAATTGCAGAAAGTTCAACCTTTTAATTTCCTGATAGTCACCAACTCAATCATCGGATTATAGCTGCATCTTTCGTCTGTAAGGGGAGCAGATAAAAAGATAAAAGGGTTATACTTGTATAGTGTAACCCTTTTATCTTTTTTATGAATAATAAGCTAGCTCAATTCCTTAAAAAATACCGAAATGAAGTCATCGTGGGCGTACTTGTGTTTCTCTTCTTGACTTTCAGAGATGTAATAAAGTCTTTCTTGTAAACTTGCATGAAGTTTATCCCTTTAATTTCCTTATAGTCACAAACTCAATCATCGCATGATAACTGCATCTTTCGTATGTAAGGGGAGCGCAAGTGCACAAGGCGACAGAAATGTCGCCTTTTTTGTTGTCTTTCAGTGGGTTAGGGGGGCTGCATCTTTTGATTATTTTTGATTAACTTTAGAACAAATCACTTATCCTTTGTGATAAAAACAATCATCCCTACTTCGCCAATACTGAAAAAGTATATTGAATGCTTCTATATCTATGAAGGTAAACCTAACTCAACCTTTAAGTATGTAGCATTTCCACATTATAATACAGGGCTTTCATTTTTCAAGGGAGCATCTGTTCATAGACAAAATTGGTCACTTCAAATTTCAGAAAACACAGACAAGGGAGTACACATTGAAATACTTGGGAAATACACAACACCCGTATTTATAGAATACAATGGAAACTTGAAAGAAATCTCTATTGTATTCAAACCATTGGGCTTGAATCGATTTTTCAAAGATAATTACCTTTCAATGGCACCAAAGTTTTCCCAAGAATTAACGAATGATGTATGGGGTCAGTTTGGAGAAAGTTTATTTTCAGGCAACGATGACATTAGTAAAATCGAGGCATTTTTGCTCTCCCAAATTTGGGAAAATTACGAGCTGTCCAGTATTGAAAATTCTTTAATATTATTAGAGAATAGTAGTGAGCAATTTTCTATTGCTGACATTGCTAATAAGGTCGGACTTAACCTAAAAACATTTCAAAGACATTTTCAAAAACATATGGGCTGTAGTCCTGTCGAATACCGAAGAATTTTCAGATTCAGAAGTTCATTAACTAACAAATTGAATAATACGCAATTAAAAAATTTGACTGAGATAAGCTATGAAGAAGGTTATTATGACCAGTCTTATTTAATTAAGGAGTTTCGAAAAATCACCAATCACAACCCAAAAGACTTCTTCAAATCGACAAGTAAAGTAGATGGAGATAAAATTATTTGGGAAATTAAGTAGTGTCTTAAAAGTACAATTTTGAGATAAGGCTATGCTTTAATTTTGAAATAAATTAAACGTCAAACTAATGAAAACACCATTTAACAAATTCCTTTACATTGGATTTTTACTTTTAGGATTATATCAAGCAATTTTCTCTAAAGATTATATGCAAGCTGCTGCTTCACTTGGAATCGGATTGGCCTTTGACCCTTTTGATACAGAACAAAAGTGGAATGATAGACCAACTTGGCAAAAGACTGTTTTGATTATTCATTTAGCTTTGGTTGCCGCAATGTTTGGATTTGGGATTGGGTTGAATGACAAATAGACTTCTTGCAATTTGACACGAAGTTCAACCCTTTAATTTCCTGCTAGTAACATACTCAATCATCACATTATAGCTGCATCTTTCGTCTGTAAGGGGAGCTTCAAAATCAAGCAGTTATGAATTAATACCTCATAGCTGCTTTTTTATTTGCATACAATTTGCATACATCTTTGTCATAAGAAACTCATCTGCTTGATGTTGATAAAACATTGTTTCCAGTCTTCATCTTTGTTGACCGGGATAAGTAAGATAGCTATAATGACCCCTTTTACACGAAAATCATTAACAATCCCCCCCTATATTCGTCTCTGTTAGCGGTGCTTCATGAATAAACCCCATCCTTCCCTAAGCTCCGCTCAACCCCCATCTCTAGTTATATCAATCCCTCTCATTAACCCCTGACGTAAATAAAATTACAGGGTTAAATGGTTATGCTCTTGTACTAATCATCCGCTCCCTTATATATACATCTTACTTCCTTGAAACTTCGCAGCAGCTGAAGGTGCACACTCAGAATCATGCAAGTTGAAAGGTTGCATTCACATCCATTTCATCACAATTAAAAAACAAAAACTATGGTAACAGTAAGTGGTTACGCAGAAAGAACACGCAAAGACGGTTCGTTCAAATCTGTGGATATTTCGTTCGAACTCCGTCCAGCAAAGGGCACTTTGTTGAACTGAAGATATTTCTGTGATTCCCGGGCGATTCATCGAAAAATAAAAAAGCCGATTCATCAAAGAATCGGCTTCAGTCTAATAAAGTGCACTTTTAACATTTGCTTGGATATGGTTTACATTAATAGGGTTAGT
>Ga0194116_10001723_pt1 | contig 30004 bp, 27 predicted proteins | sample TA2MahsurfametaG_4_FD_148617 | JGI IMG/M metagenome (GOLD analysis project Ga0194116, IMG submission 148617) | Freshwater microbial communities from Lake Tanganyika, Tanzania - TA2015008 Mahale S9 surface | ecosystem: Environmental > Aquatic > Freshwater > Lake | place: Tanzania: Lake...
ATTTACTTTACGGAATGTAGTCGCTTGTTTTCCATTTATGGTAGGCATTCCGTGTGAGTCTTTACCTATATCTTTTACTTGAACTTTTTTATTTTTGAATTTACCCATCAAAACCGTATCACCTTTATTAATATCTACATTAATATCTTCGTTGTATATTTGTTTATTTTTTCTACCATATTCTCTCATTAGGATTCCTGCAATAGCATGTGCTTGGTTTTCTATTGGTGAACCATCTGCACCATCTTTAATTGGATTCCTTATTAAACCCATTTCATCTTGTTTCCTATGAACCATTTCATGTGCAATTGTTCTACATATATCCGCCGTTAATCTACCTTCAGTTACTACATATATTTCTTTGGTATCAGAATTAAAACCACCTAAACTGAATTGTGATTCCGCAAATTCTTTATCACCAATCAATGTAATTTTTGGTATTTCACATAATTTTAATCTTTTTGTAGCAAATTCTATAAAGTTTTGTATAGATTGTTCTTTGGTTTCTGAAAGATTTTCTTTTAATAAATCTGCTGCATCTTGTCTTGGTTTGTTCTTTTTATAACTTTGAATTGATTTAATTAATTGTTCATCTGACATTTGGAACGTATCCATTTTTTCTATAATCTTTTTAATTGTATTAGATAAAAAACGATTGTTATCAACTTCTTCATTAATACTTTCTAATAATCCACCAGATACTACCGCTAATGCTGCACCACCGCCAGCTGCGGCTGTTGCTCCAAATCCTAATGTTTCTAATGTAGCATGCTTTACAACATCCTTTCCTAAATGTGCAGCAAATCCACCTGCACCATGACTAAAAGCACTGAATGTACCTTTTAATGCTGCTCCACCAACACCAGCTACACCCTGTCCTGCTCCTATTGCTTTGACTGCTGCAACTCCTGCACCACCCAATGCCATAGAACCAACAAGTAATGCCATATCTGTTGCAAAATGTTTTACATGCTTAATTTGTTCTTTTCTTTTTTCATCAGAATATTCCCATTTGCCAGTTTCTTTATTTTTAGTAGAACCTATTTTTTGGCCATTTGCTAATGCTTTTACAGCATCAACTGTTCCAACAACCATTTCTTTTTTATTATCAGCCCACTTTTTAATACTATCGGATGCTTTTCTCAAACCTGATTTTATATTATTAACCATACCCTTTCTTTCAGGAGATTGTGGGTTATTGACTTTATCAATTGTTTCATTTTCTTCTTTTGATAATTCTTTTCTTGCACTACTTAATGCTTCTTTAAATTTTTCAGCCTTTTTATCTTTTGGTGATGTTTCTGCTGAAGCTTTTAATTCTGCACCACTCAACTTTTGTTCAGGTGGTGGTGGTGCTTTCTCTTGTCCTTTATCACCACCTGCTTTATCTGTTTTTCCCTGTTGTGTTTGGTCTTTTTTTGTTGGTTGTCCTGATTGTGGTGGTTTTGCTGCTGATTGCGTTGCTTTGCCAGGTTCTGCTTTTGGTTTTGGTTCGTTTACAGCCGTATCTTTTGCACCTGCTATTTTAACGGCTTGAATATGTGCCGGATGGTCTTTTGGTAATCTTAAAGCATCTCTTGCTTTAATTTTCTTTTGTTGGCCCTTTGAATTAGTATAAGTTATATCCTGGTCCAATGCTTTATTTGGCGCTTCATTTAAATATTCTGATAACCACTCATTGAATATTTCATCTGTAACAGCATTTGCTAAAATTTCAGAAATAGGGTCATATACATACGAATCATCAGTTGTTGCTACTGAACGAATATCATCATTTTTCTTTTGTATTTTCTTAACATCTTCTTTTGACGGATAACCTTTTATAAATTCTTCATTAAGTTTGCCTGTTATCATTTTATATATTTCTCTGTCAAATTTAGGATATGCTTTCAAAAATCCTTTTTTAGCTTTTTCTTTATCATCTGCTCCTAACCACTTACGAACATCTGTACCACTAATCGGTTTTTGTTCGGCTGGTACAGCATATACATAACCTATTTCATCATATCCATATCCAGCTTTATTTTTATAAGGTTTGAAGTATTTACCATGCAATCTTGTCGCATCTTTTTCACCAACTGCTGCAATGTATTGTGTAGTTTTGCCATCAAACTTTTTGAGTATTTCTACTGGCTGATATGGATTATTTATTCTAACAAATTTATTAGAGGGTATACCAAACATTTTAGTAGCTATTTCTTTTTTTTCCTTAAATGAAAAAGGAGATTTAGGACCGGATTGGTCATTTGATGTTCCAATGTAAACATTAGCCTCTCCAAATTTAGAAACTAATTTAGAATAAGATGCGTAGTGGCCCTTGTGAAATGGTTGAAACCTTCCCGAATATACTACTACAGTCTTTTTTACTTCTGGTTTATTTACTTCTGTTAAATTCATGCATATAAATATCCCAAAAGATTAGAAATTTTTATAAATGAACGGGTCTCTTTTTTTGAGCTCTTCTAATTTTTTTTGAATTTTTTTTTTCATTTTATATTCTTCGTATTTTTTTACGAAAAATGAGATAATGGGTAATTTTTTTAACATAAAAGTTAATTTTTATAATACAATTCAGGCCATTCTACCAAAATATGAACTCCCCCTTGCTCATACGCTTCGGTATATATCTTATAAATATCTTCAAAGTTCTTTAATTTATGAATTTTTGTAAATTGAAGAATGCTTTTGAATTCATCACTATAATCATTTCTATGTTGGATGCCCGGATTTAATGGGTCTTTACTACCAACACCAACTCTTATTAACATATTTGGTTTTTTACCAGTCATATGTTCAAATTTATCAGCATGATTTATTAATTGATTTGCAGCTGATACTAAAAAATCCCAGCGAGGATAAAATGAAATTACTGTTTTACCGGTAATCGCCAATCCTAAAGTAATTCCCATTTGTGTTTCTTCCATTACAGGGGTTTCAATCATTTTTTCTTTTGGAACATCTCCTAATGTTGTACTCATAGGATTTCCTGCATAAACTATTTGTTGTCCAATAAAAATTGTATCATCTTTTTCAGCAAGAAATTTCATTGCTTTAGTTAATTCATCTTTATATGGTGATGGTTGTAATGTACTCATTATGGTTTTGAATTTGGATTGTATTGATGTCTATTTGCTTTATACCATTCAATTGTTTCTTTCAATGCCTGTTTTAAATCTCTTTTTGGTTTCCAACCTAAATCGTTAATCTTTTTAGAAGATAATAATCTTACTGGAATCATTGGAGCTTTATTATTTACATATTCAACTGGATTTGTATTGTTATCCAATTCTTTAATAGTTGCAAGTGTTTCGTTTACTGTAAACCCTTCACCATAACATACATTAAAAATATCGTATGTATCATTGTTTTCTGCTACGAAAATAAAACCATCTGCCATATCCTCAACATGCAATAGGTCTCTTACTTCCGTGCCATCTCCCCAAACAGGTATTGGATTTAAACCATCTGCTACTTTTCTGATATTTGCAGGTGTCACGTGACATTTTTCAAAATCAAACTTATCATTTGGTCCAAATGCGTTTGAGGGTCTTACAATCAAGCATTGCATTGGTTCGTGTATCTGATTAGAAAAGAAATCACATAACATTTCACCATATCTTTTCATACCACCCACCGCTTTATAAACTGGTAACATTGGAGTTGCATGGACATTTATATCTTCTGTGCAAAACTCATTCTTCATATCAGGATAAGTTGTATTAGATGAAATAAATAAAAATTTTCTTACTTTGTTTTTCCAACTTTGTTCCATTAAGTTTACATTCATTTCTACATTTGGAGTAACATGCAATAATGGATTAAATTTGGTATCTAATGCATTAGAAGTGTTTGCTGCACAATGAAACACTACATCTACATCTTTACTTATTAATTTACAAAACTCTGCAGTTTGTAAATCTCCTTTTATGTGTTCCACTTCGGACGTACCTTCAAAATCATCTCTTAAATTTCTACTAAATGATGTTGAACGTAAGTTTCTATATCCTTTCTCATATAGTAATCTTAATAAATGTGAACCAATAAATCCACTTGCTCCTGTAACTAAAATTTTGTCTGTTTTTTTCATATAATTTTATTTAAAAATATCCCAATTTAATACAATATCATTTACAAATTTTTTAGTAAGAATGGATGATGTGTGTCCATACCAACTTTTTTCTAAATATTTTTTTTGTTCATCTATATTCATTCCATTCATTTCTCTCCACAATACTTTTGGTAAATCACCTTCTAAATCGTAATCAAAGTTTCTTATTGACCATTCAATTAGACCACCAAACAAATGTAATGAATTTTCTTCAAAAAACCAAAAATATTTATCAAAATCTATTTTATCTGCATAAGATTTTACATAAGAGTTATCAAATTGTAATTCTTTTTGTTCCCATGTATCACATATATCTTTGTTTTGGATTAAACACTCATAAACAGATTTATTATTTGGTGTATGATAATATGGTGGATTTTTTCCTTCACTAAGATATTTTTTACTAAAGTTATTACTGATATTAAAAAATTTAACTTTAGATATACCTTTTACTTCTAAAAAATTTAAAAGCATATTAATATATTCAAACCATTCAAAATATCTTTCAGTATACGTCATTACTTTGTGTAACCATTCAAACGTTAAAGAATCTATATTTATAGGATTGTTTGTTGGATTAAATCCTCCTGTAAGGTGAAAGTATCCTTGTTGATATGGTGTTGATTTATCTTTTCGATTTATTAAATAATCAGTTGTGTGTGGCCAACTTTCTTTAGAATCTTTTTGATATCTTATGGCCGGGTTTTCTTTTTGATATTTTTCAGGTGTTATAAAAAATGAATTTCTAGTTAATGTTGTCCATTGTACTATTACACTAATATCCTGTGGATTTATACCATCTTTAAGTAAATCGGAAACTTTGTAAATAATTGACCTTGCAATTGTTTTATTATCATTTGTAATCGTTCCGTAATTATGTACTATATGGGTTTCTTTTAAAGATTCTTGTAACCAATTGGCCCACGTCCATTCTTCTATTGGGTCGTTTTCCCAAACCCTTTCACCCTTTAAATTACATCTATAATTATTCGTAAAAGAACATCCAGATACTACAATATGCTTTTTATACATAATTAAATTCTTTACATTTATCGTATAAATGATTTGTCCATTTTGTATGCCCATCTAAATCAGGATGCTCTACGGACCTGTCTTTATCACTTTTTTCATTTGGATTGTAATATAACTTTATGTTAGTATATTTTCCAAATGATTCTCTTAAAAATTTTTCATTTGTATAATCAAAAATTTTTTTTTGTTTATCGTATGATTGAAAATCCCAGCCAAAAAACATCAGATATTTTATCTTTAAACTTTCTAATAACCCATATAAAGATAGTTGAAAACAGAATGATAATTCATCTAAATAGTTTTCATTAAAAAAATTACTGGAGTATTCTATAACACTATTTTGTTTTTCTTTTAAAACTTTTTTTTCAAAGTTGTCTTTTGATTCAATAATTCCTTTTTTAATTAATCCTTCATCAATATTATCAGAATCACAAAAATATCTTAAACTAAACCAATCCGTATATGGTGGATAAAATAAAAATCCCTCATTTGAAATTATTTCTTCACGCCAAGGATTGGTCCATTGAATAATTAAAATATCATCATTATTCCAATTTTTAATTAATTCTATAACTTTTCTAAAAATATATTGATTTGAATGGCCTGATTCTCCAAAATTATCATAATCGCACATACATAAGTCTGCTAATTGTTTTGTATATGCATTGGATTTACCAACACCACTACCTTCCGTAAACGAACAACCAACAGAAACTATTTTCATTATAATCGGCTTTTATACTCTTTCATTGATTTTAAGATACCCTCTTTGAAAGTAGTTTGTGGTAAGATGCCATATTTTTCTTGTCTTTTTGCACCTAAACATCTAATAGGGTCACCATTTGTTTTGGTTTCATCCCAAACAATATTTTTAGTTTTGCCTGTTAGTTCGGTGTAACATTCATTAATTGTTTCAATAGTTTCTTTAATTGTTACTGCCTCACCACAACCAAAGTTTATGATATCTCTAACTTCTTTTTTAACCACATCAATGGATGCCTGTGCAACATCATCTCCAAACACAAAATCTCTCTTTGATGAACCATTGCCCCAACAAACCATATCATCACCATCTACATTGAAACACTTCCAAATGTTGGATGAGATAACAGTCGCATCTTGGGCAAAGTTATCATTAATACCATAAATGTTTGAAGGTCTAATCACCGTATAGTTTGTCCAACCATATTGAACTCTTAATGAATCCAATGTTAATTCACCCATTCTTTTTGTCCAACCCGGATGCCAATCTAAACGAGATGGGGTTGATGCCCATGTCTCTTCCTGATTCCAGGTATCCTCTTCATTCATTATATCGGCTGGCTTATATACACCAACGGATGAAAGATATACAAACCAATCAACTTTTGCATCAAACGATGCCTTAATCATATTTGTATTAAACATTAACATAGGGAATAAGTAATCGGCTGGTTGTGTTGAAGAACGTGCCGGCGAACCTTTAACCCCCGCAATATGTAATACTATATCAATCTTATCCATTGTAAATAAATTTTCACAATGAGAAAGATAAGTTAAATCTGTTTTTACCAATACCACTTTATCTCCGTATTGTCCTTTTAGAAAATTTAAATTTTCACTAAATTTAAGGTCTACCGCATATACTTTTGCTGCACCTTCTTCTAAACATTTTTTGACTGCTGGTAATCCGACTAATCCGTTTGCGCCGGTTACAATAACTTTTTTTCCTGTAAACTCCATTGTTTTTGATTTTCGTAATCTAATTTTATTTTTTCAAATATAGGTTCAAAGCACTCATACCCATTGTAGTAGTTATATAAATGCTCTCTATTATGTATAAGTATATCCTTAATTGAATAGTACCAATTATGAATTTCTTCTATTGATTTTGTTTTTAATTTTTCTATTTCAATTTCTATTTTTTTAAATCTTTTTTTAGAATCTATTTCATCATCGTAACTTTCATCAATAAATGAACTAAATGTTTTAAATCCTAATTTTTTTAATTCAGCCAAAGTTTGATAATCTCCTAAAACTATAAAAGGTTGATAATTTGAAATTGGTTTAAAAATTTTTTCAGAAAGAAAAACATTTGTTCCAAAAAATGTTTCAGTCACTACATTTATGTATGTATCTATGTACCATTCTTTCATATTATTTGTAACTCCAAAACTTGATTTTTGTGAATCTGATAAAAATTGTGTATCTAATTCATATGGCAATATAGTTTCTATTTTTTCTAAATACGCTTTGTTAGGATTTTTAATTATTTGATTGAGAGATGCTTCTAATGATTCTTTAGATAATTTTTGTATAAATGAAAATTTTCCTTCGGATAGTAAATCATATTTTATAGATAAATATGCTATACCTGCTCTATGTGGTTTTGACATTGTTCTATTACAACATAAAAATTTATAAGGTCTGGCTTTGTTTATATCCAAATCTTTTTCTTCCACAAATTCGCACATATATCCTAAATTTCCAATTCTAGGAAATTCACGCATCATAATTGGATATTGTTGTAAAAATAAATGCCCATTATAAATTTTTATTTCACTATCTGGATATATTTGGTAATATTCTTCAAATTTACTACCTGACAAAAATATTATATTTGCACTATGTATTCCAATTTTATTCATTTGAATTTCAAACTCTCTCATATTCAAATGGTCATAGTTTGGATCGTGAATTATATTAATTAAAATTTTTACTTTGCCAGTTTTTAAATGATTGATTAGTTCTAATGGGATGATATCTATCAGATGCCATTTGTAATGTTTTTCTTCCAATTCAAATGAATTTTCGCCGGCCAATGCTCGTAAAGTATCTTTTATTTCTAATGGGTAAATATAAATAAAATTATCATCCATTACTTGATTTAAAGATACTATATTTTTTGGATAATTTCTTTTAAAAAAATTGTATAATTCTGAATGGTCAAATTTAATGCTTTTTTCTTTTTGTTCATATTGTAAAATTTTATAATAATCAATATTTAAATTATTTTTATGCACATATTTAATAAAGTCTCGTATAGTTGGATGAATTCCATTTCCAAATTCTTTTTTGTGGCCATTTTCTATATACCAATCCGTATAAATTAATTTAAATTGAAACTCTTTTTCCATAATAATTTATCTAACTATTTTTTTTAAACTATCTCTTACATAATAATTATCGTGAATAAAAATATCAAATAGTACATCATTTTTTACATAATCAGGAGTACACATTAAATTAAAAATATAATTTGAAAATTTCCAATCTGCTTTTGTAAAATCAATATTAAAAATAAAAATATCGTTTATAAATTCTTTTATTCCATTTATAATTTTTACTCTATAATGAAAATCTGCATCAGAAAAATTTTCATTTATAAAAATTCCGTTTTTAATATTAACATATGTTCCAATATTTTCAATAAAAATTGATTCAAAAAAAATTAAATTTTTTTCTAAATCTGATTTTTCAAAATCATAAAATCCTTTTACATCATTTAAATTTGGATTTCCCTTATATATAAGGTATCTTCCTTTACACTTTATATCAAATGCTTTTTGAATATTATATTGAGTCATTCCTTGGTGGCCACTATCAACCATTACTAAATTTTTAGAATCACCTATAATATCTAAAATATACTTTTTATATTCATTTCTAATATTCTTTGATAGTTCTAAAATTTCAGAAACATATTCATCTAAATTTGGAATTTCTATAATTGTATTTACATCTATATCATTATCTATTTTTTTATATATTCCAAATCTATTGTGTAACAAATTTGATAATTTGCCAGAATACCTATGTAATTCAAATGTTTTATAAATGTCTTCTTTTGTAAAAAAAGCAGATAATGCTGAAATTTTTCTCGAGGTTTTAAAATAAACTGATTCTGGTAAATCATATTTACTTTTAAACAAATCATATATTTCTTTTAAAAAATATCCTTCTCTTGAATTAAATAATACTTTATCACATCCTTTTAGTTCTTCTATTAACCAAATAAAATAATTAAATATTAAAGGGCCAAAGAAAATATAACCAAATTCTTCAAATGATTTTGGATTTTGTAAATCTTTTTTATCTAATAATATTTTTGTATGTTTATCTATTTCTGTCATTGTATTGGGTAAACTTTAAATGCCGTTATTCCTAAACTATTCCACATTTGAATTACTTCCTCATCATCATCGTATGCACAAAAAACATCATCTAAATGTAATTGATAAATTTTTTTTTTAAAAATAGGTGCTTTTATGTAATTTTCTTTTTCTAATCTCATATACAACGCATCATATTCTATGCCATTTTTTTTTAACCACTCTTCTGTAACATCTCTGATACTTTCTGGTCTGCCGGTTAATATTACTACTTTAAATCCTTCCTTTTTATATCGTTTTGCTAAATCAATCATTGGTAAATTTGGTTTATCATCTTTTACCAAACTAATATTATGTGCAATATCCCAATCAATTTTTCCGTTTGGTTTTTTTGCCAATTGAAATCTTTTACCTGCCAAAGAAAGCGTATCATCTATATCAATTATTACGGTCATAATATATTTTAATTTAAATCTCTAACGCCCTGCTTTTCATAACTAACAGGAATTTTAATCCCTGTATTACAGCCGTTACAATTATCACAAAAGCTAATATATCCTAAGTCCGTAAATCCCAAATCAAATTTTATTAAATTTTCTTTAGTAACATCTACCAATGACGCATAATCATTTTTATTTAATGGAAATAATTTTGTTCTTACAGCTGATGTGTTTAAATGGCAATAATAAAACTTACCATCATTTAATCCTCTAAATGGAGCTGTACAACTATCAAAATGTTTTATTAATTCATCTGTTGGTAAATTTTTCTTTATTCTCAAATCACCAAAATCATACCAACTTATTTCATTTCTTACATAATGCTTAATTTTAAATGATTTATAACTTTCAATATTTTTTGTTACTTTATTTTTTAATTTTTCTAATTTATCAGAATAGTCACTAATGGTCAATATAATATCATTTTTTTGTAATATTTCTATTGTTGATGGTTTTGGTAAAACTGTTCCATTTGTTGTTATTATAAATTTATCAATTTTATTTATATAATTTTTTATTATATGTTTAATTACTTCTTCTATATTTGGATATAGAAAAGGTTCTCCACCTACTAAATGAAATATACTGACATAATCTACTTTAGAAAAAAATAAATCAATATCTTTTATAATTACATCAATCTCTCTATGCGTAGGATTTTCATAATGAGGAATAAACATATTACAATGTGAACAATTTAAATTACACCTTTCTGTAACTAATACATCTGTTTGAAATATATGTGTTTTTCCTAAATATTCAAATGGCCATATTGCTGCAATGTTTTTATACCAAGTATTTTTTATATTTTTTTCTGATAGTAATTTTTTATATTCATTTTTAAATTCATCAGTTGTAATTATTACTTTTGTCTTTTCTTTTTCACTAAAATTATCAATATGAATTAATTTGATATTTTTTCTATTCGTATCAATTTTTTTTGCTTCGTGGTAGTATGAACTAATTTCATTTACACTTTCTACAACAATTTCATCGGTTATATTATGGTCGACAATATATTTTATTTTTAACTTTTGTTCTCCAAAAAGTATATCTAATGTTCTAATAAATTGTACGCATTCCTTACTTGCTCCAAATAAAACATATTCGGAATTAATATCCCAATCGGATATAAATTTTTTAAAGTTATGTGTTTCCGAATTGTATAACATAATTAAAATACTACCCACTTACCACTTCCGTAATGTGGGTATTTTGATTTATAAATATAGTGAATAACATCATCTGGAATTTCTCTTTTTATTTGCCAAGTTGCTTCCGTTGGGGTATATGTTGATACTCCATTATCTTCTACTACAAAATACAATGGTAGGTCAAAATTTCTTGCATATTTATGAACCTCATAAAATATACCACTTTCAAAACTCATATCACCGATAAAACACCAAACTTTTTCACCACTACCTTTTTGTTTAATTCCCATTGCCACACCCAATGCAATTGATAAAGTACCACCAACAATCGCTGATGAATAAAAGTGTTCATCTACTTTACAAAGTGTTATTGATTTTCCTTTAAGAATTTCATCTTCCATCCAAATTTCTGATATCCCTTTAAGTAACCCGTGATAGTGTGAACGCCAAGTACTGAAAACCCAATCCGTTGTTTTTATTCTTTTAAATACTTCTATTAGTTGTTCTTCATTACCATTTGATAGGTGAATGGGCCCCCTAATTTTTCCATCTTCCCAATGTTTAACAATTAGGTTTTCAAAATCAATTAGACTTTCTACTGTTTGTGGTATATCCCTAACTACAGGATATTTTTCTAAATTTTTTATCATCTGTCTCTTTTTTGTAATATTGGATTATTTGTTGGCCATTCCATTTGATATTCAGGATCATTCCATTTAATCACACCTTGCTCATCTGCATCTACATAACCGTCTTTATAAAATAAGTTATAGTGAAACATACAATCGGTCAATGCATAGTGTCCGTTTGCAAATCCAGGTGGAACTAATACTTGATTTCTTAATCTTTCTGAAATTATATAAGATTCCCACTCCCCATATGTGGGTGAATTTTCTCTCATATCTAATACAACTAAGTAAATATCTCCAACTGCGGCTTGTACTAATTTCCAAGTCTTTTTATCCCAATGCAATCCTCTAAGTACACCTTTGTAAGAACGAGAAAATCTTCCATGAATAGAAAGTTCCGATTTATCATAATGTATATGATTCATTACAGGATGTTCTTCCGAATGATATGTTGTAAAAATTTCACCTCTATATTCTCTGAATACTGATGGTTGAAATTGTGGTACTTCATAACCAAATTTCTTCGATGGGATAGTTTCAAATTCATTCCATTTATTACTCATATTATGTTTGATTTGTATAACCCAAAGGAAACCCATTTCTAAATTCTGCTCCCATTTTTGGAACAATCATTTGATAACCTTGAATTAATTGTTTAATACCTCTATCCAAATCCCATCGTGGTAACCATCCAGTTGCTTCTATTTTAGCATTAGAAACGATATAATCTCTTTTGTCCGGGTCTTCATAATAATCATCATATACTACTGCAAAATCTTTTACATGCTCCCGTATCTTCTCTAATAACTCCTGCTTTGAAAAATTTGCATCACTTAATCCTATATTGAATACTTCACCCTTATATTCATCATAACGATTTAACATAAAAAGAAATGCGTATGCAACATCTTCAACATGAATAAAGTTCCTTTTAAACTTTTTTTCAAATACCACAATGTATTTATCTGTGATTGCTTTGTAAGTAAAATCGTTTACTAAAAGGTCCGTTCTCATTCTGGGCGATACTCCAAATACCGTTGCTAATCTAAAAATAATTGCATCCGTTGATACTTTTAAAAAATTTTCAGCTTCACATTTTGTTTGTCCATAAACAGATATTGGATTAAGTGGTGATTCTTCTGTACACTCTGTTTGTCCTTCACTTATTCCATATCCACTATTTGTATTTGGGTAAAGTATTTTTTTATTCTTATCGGCTGTAAATTTTACAATATTTACTATTTGATTGAAATTTACTTCTCTTGCCAATTTAGGGTCTGCTGCACATGCAGGAAATCCTACAATTGCTGCTAATGGAATTATTACATCAACTTCATTACAAAGTTTTTCTAATAATGATTCATTACGAACATCACCATAAATAAATTTAAATCTTGGCCAAGAAGTATAATATAAAAGAGATGTTTGATTAAATAATAATTTATCTAATACAATTACATCATGTCCGGCGATTAATAAAGTATCAACCAAAACCGAACCTAAATAACCCGCTCCGCCTGTAACTAAAATTTTCATATTAAAAGAATATATTATTTTCTATAAAAAATTGTGGATAATTTCCTCCAAATGATAAATCCCAAACTTTATATCTATTGTGATGTTTAAAATCACAAAAAAATGCTAGATTTTTTTTGTATTTATAATCATAATTTATTTTTCTCATATCATTAAATACTATACTACTGTAATCTTCGTAATTATCAATAAATTCCCACAAATCACCAGTATTCATATTTGTATCAAAAACACAGGCTAAATTATATTCAAAATCACCATAAGCTCTGTGTTCCATAGCTCCTGTACCACTACCACAACCAAACCAATAGAAAGCACCTTCATATGATTGTTTTTCATCTTTATCATAAAAAATTGTACCGATTTTCATAGCATTAACATAACAATCAATTTTTCTATCTACGTGATGGTCACAAATCATGCTATATTCATTAAATTGATTTTCTTCACCTTTATTTAAAGTATGTATAACTTGCTTAGCTATATTTTTACCATCAGGTGTATTAAACCAATAAGTAAATGCTATATTTGTATTTTCTGATGCATCTTTAAACGCAGACATGCCTGAATGCATTCCATTTCTAGAAAAAAAGTAACTTTGTTTATCTGTTAATAATTCAGGAAAAAATTTAACATTTATATGAACTGTAAAATCTTGTTCCATAAAACCATCTATTCTACTAGATACTGCATATCTACTTTCTGGCAGAATGAAAAATATATTTTCTTTATTTACTTTTAAACTCATATTTTAATTGTTTTACAGAAATTGTAGAATTCTTCTAATTCAGGAAATGTTTTTATAAAATTAGTTCCTCGTCTAATATCGTGATTAGAAAAATATTGATAAAAACTATATCTATTTTTCATTTGTTGTGTTGGGTCCTGTGGTGCTAACATCCAATCATAAATACGTTTTACTTTTTGTACTTCAACATCACTATATCCAACATGTTCATGACTAAAAGTTGGAGCTGCGTAATATGTAATTAATTTTGCTTGGTCTAATATATTTTTTGCAAAATCAAATGGAAGAACTTGAACAGTTTGGTGTAATGGAAATCTTAAATATGAAGAATCTAAAAACACTGCTGAGTTCCAATATCTATCTGTTGAAGCGTATGTATCTTTTAATCCGTATATATTGTGTATCAATTTTTCATATTTAAATACACTTAACGCATTATATGTTGACATAAATGTTATAATAACTCTTGGACATTCTGTTAAAATCATATTTATATGTTCCCAAAATCTATTAAATTCTAATCCTGTTCGGATATATTCTGCCTGTTCTCCCCAAGTATCTACTGAAGTAAAAATAACTACTTCTTTTGCTCTACGTTCATCTTCAATTCTTTTTATTTTTTTAATAAACTTTTTTACAAGTTCGGTTGGTACTCCTAAATTGGAATTAAAAGCAAGTTTAAGTTCTGTATTTGGATTCTTTTGTTCAATAATATAATCTAATACTTTCCAAGTATCCTTTGCCATAAGTGGTTCTCCGCCTGTTATACGAAATGTGTGAAGGTCTCTATATAAATCAGGCCACCATTTCCAGAATGCTTCAACATATGGGTTGTAATCTCTGGCAGGTATTGGAAATTTATCTTCAATTTTTAACCATTCATTTGAATTAAAATTATCTAATGTTGGATAATGACCATATTGTTCTATTTCTTCTACCCACTTTGAACTATATGCCGGACCACAATATGAACATTTAAAATTACAAGCATTACTAAAAGCTACTTCTACATATTTTGGATTAAAATCATCTCTCCAATCAGATTCTGTAATTTCTTTCATAAATGGAAGTGACCAACTTTCACCTGATTTAAAAATTCTGTCAGAAAAACGGTCAGAATTATCTTCGACTCCCCAACAATAATCACATTCTACAGGTCTTGCTCCTTGTAACATTTCTTTTCTACGAAGTTTTTTATATCTCGTATTGTGTAGAGCTGATGGATTTCGTGCGATTTCTTGTTCTGAAATTTTGTGTGTACGGGGGTGGTGACAAGAGTGGTTGTGACCATTTTGCAATTGTAATGTAACCTGTGTCCATTTTGCTAAACACATACCCGGACCTACTGCGTTTAAATCATCCCTTACTTTAATGTAAATTGGATTTTCATTATATGTTTTTTGCTCTGCCATAATTAACAACGAACATTTATCATTTTGTGTTCTTCAAATATTGTTTGTGTATTAATATATGTATATTTCATATTATTAATACCATCTTTTTTATAATCTATTTTTCCTTGTTGCATTTGTAATACATACCTTCTTTCATTTCTAGCTGTTGTTTCACCTTTTGCCCACTTTTCAATACCGCCTACATTAATTAATCCTTCAGTTTCATGTGGCAAACAGAAAAATTTACCATCTCTTCTATGTGGCAATACTACATCAGGTATTGTTATATATCTATCTTCAAATTGAACATTGTTAATTAATCCATCATTTAATTCGGATTGGTCTATTAAATATCCATTTTCAATATCATCAAAATTATAGTGTAGTAGTAATCCATTTGTAGAATATTGTTTATTCAATAACTCTACTTCAGCTGGCTCTAATGCTCTGTTCCAAAATTTAATATCTGCAATCTCACCTTTAAAAAAGGCATTTGGTTCATAGCCTGGCACTGATGGTGTGTGACCAATATAAAATGGTTCACTACCATATCTTTTTAAATCAAATTGATAACGTATTGGTGATTCTGTACCCATTCCATTCCTTGCATTTGATTCTCTACCGTTAATATATAAATGCATTCTTTTTCTACGAGAATCTACCACCATTGTTACCCAACTCCATTCATTTTCATATCTTTTAAGCCATTGATATATGTGTTCTCTATGAGAGTTCCATAACATTCCTGTATACGCTCTACTATTATTAAAAGATAATCCCCAATCAAAGCCTGGTTTTCTAAAAATAGGATATTCAACAAATTTTCTTTTAGAATCACCAATTAACCAAATAGGAACTTTTTCAATTTGTTGGTCTGCCTTTACCAATACAGAAATTGTATGACAGGTACTTAATGCTAAACGCATTTTATCATCAGATTGATTTGGTATTTTTATATAAGATGATTTACCATCAAATACTCCTACTTTTTTAGTTTTATTGTAATCCAAATTTTGTTTATCAACTAATCCTTCTTGCACACATCTCCAAAAAAGGTCATCATCTTCCATTCCCCAATCCCAATAATCATTTGAGTAACCATTGGTTTTCATAATTTGCTCTTTTGTAAATAAAACTGCACCACCAAAATATTCGTAATATTTTAAACCATAATCCGATTGAGATATACGAACTGCTAAATGTTTTGGTGAATCTGCATTATAAGAATAATCACAACTATCATCTTCTGGTACCATATCAATATCATGCCAAACAATATAATCACAACCATCATCAAATGCATACTTAGCTGCAATGTTTTTCATTAAACCTCTATTAAAAAGTTTATCATCGCATTGGTGAGCCAAATAAACAGTATGCTCGATGCCACGCTCTTTTAAAAAACGTGTAATGTGCGGTACAAATTTATTCATATGTTCTACACGATTTCTATATGGTACACAAACTCCTAATTTCATTATAGTAAAACTGAAAGGTGATGAACTTTATTAACACTTACTTCTCCTATTACTTTGTACAAACAATTACTCAATCCATCTAGGCTTATGTTATATAATCCTTTTTTAATTTCATTAAGAAATCGTAATTGATTTATTCTTGTTTCTCTATGAATCCAATTTTTTCCGTTCCAACTATTTGGTTTGTGAGAAAGTAATTTAAATGTACTTTGTCTTCTATACGGAACAGATAATTCTTTACCCAATGATTCTTGTGTTTTTAAAAAATGAGAACTATTAATTTGACCATAATGTCCGTTGCCAGTTAAATCAATTAAATTACCATCCTTAAAAAACTTAAAATCATAATATAGTTTTAAATTTTTAGAAGATTTATATCCTCTAAAATTTTCTAGTAATGAATTTTCTAATATATTTTCTGATAATGTATATATTTCTCTTTCTACTAAAATTTTATTAAAAACAGCAAACTCAGATATAGTTCCTGAAAAATAATTATTATTGTCTAATCTATCAGGATAACCTACACCTAAATAAAAATATTTTTCATCTTCATAAGATTTGAATTGACCTGTTATATTTTCTTTACCAATTAAATCACCATCTTTATAAAATAATATTTCTTTTGTTTTTACATTTACTGTTATGCAAATTTGTGTAAAATGATTTGTTAGTATTTCTGAATTTATTGATATATTTTCATTACTTTCATTCCAAAAATCACATTTATATCTTCTAAATGAATTATAAGATATATTTGTATCATATCCTGGTATTGAAAATACGGTAAATTCATCGTATTCTTTCATTGAATTTGATGTTACTTCATCAGGCTTAAATGAGATTAGTATAGAAAAATTTTCTTTAAAAGAAAATAAATCTTTTTTTTCTATCTTAATATAAGAATTTTTTCCATTAAAATATAAACCGTATAATTTTTTTACCTCATCTTTACCAATAATTTTTTTATCTAATAAAATACTTTTTTCTACACATCTGAATAGGAGGTCATCATCTTCAAATCCCCATCCCCAATACAAATTAGAATATCCGTTTATGGTTTCAAATGTAGAATTTGACATCATAGTAACTCCACCAAAATAATCATCAAATTGAAGATTTTTTGATTTCTCATTTTCTAATTCAAAATTAGTCGCTAAATGCATTGGAACTTCTGAATAAGAATAATCCACTTCAAGCGGTATCATATCAACATCATGAAATACAACATATTTACAACCCAATTCTTTTGCTTTAATATAACCAACATTTAAAAGTTTACCTCTATTAAATGGTTTATCATCGGATTGTTCTACTATTATTATTTCAAAATCAATTTTTTTAGATTTTAAATATTTTACAGTATCGTTTGTAAATCTTTTTAGATGTGACTCTCTATTTCTATATGGAACTATGATTCCTAATTTCATTTATTAAACAGTTTCAATATCTTTTTTAGGTCTAACTTTTCTAGCAGGAATAGATTCTGTTTTTTTAGTTTCTTCTTTGATAGTATCCTCTTCTACATCGGATGGTGCTATTCCATTTTTTGCAATATTATGAAATTCATAAAGATACCATGCAATTCTTTCACCCCATTCTTTTTTATCAATTTCTTCAAACCAAATAGTAAGAGCATCTAAAGAATTTGCAATTTTTTCTAATGCTTTAACTTTTCTAGTTTCCAAAACCACATCTTCTACATTTTGTTCTGGTGTTTCAATTTCTTGCAATTTTAATTTTGTTGCCATTTTTTTAAATTTTAATTGTGTGTAAAAATATATTTTCTTTTATTTTTTCTGTGTTATAAAAATCGTATGATAGGGTATTTAAACCAAAATTATCAGTATTTAAAACTTCGTTTGATATTTCATAAAAAAATATCTTTTCATTTTCTATAAAATTTCCATCTTTGTTATTCCACTCATAGTTTTTAAATTTTTTAAACTTTTCAACTTCTTCCATTATTTCATATCTTCCTAAAGATTGTTCAGGCATACTTGTTTCATATGAAAGATACACATCTTCCGATTGTATAGTTTGATGCAATCCTGTGGAAATTAATCTAGCATGTGCTTTTGATTTTGATTCATCTACATAAAAATCTCCAAATTTTTTATTAAATGATATATCAATAATTGCTTCAAAATTCGTATTAATTAAATCATTCGACTTATATCCATCGACATAAATTTTTTCAATTTCAGAATTTTCTAATGCATAATCAAAACACGCTAAATTTGAAATTTTACCTTCAAATGATTTTTTTAATGCGATACTTCCAATCCATATATCTTTATTTCTAAAATCCATTAACATATCAGGTAAATTACAAGAATCTACAGCTACACCATTAATAAACAATGTTGCTTTTTTATAATCCATATCTACTTTTACTATTAGATTAATCCATTGATTTTTGTAATTTTCGTGCTTATACCAAATATTATATAACTGACCATCATCTCCCCATATTTGAATTGATATCGCGTCGTTTTGCATTATAAAAATTCCCATATCATTTCCTTGTTTTCCAATAATACAAGAATCTCCTGATTGTTCATCACCTATCCAAATATCCATTGATATACTAAATGAATCTTCAAATAAATAATCTGTTTTTTTATTTGATTTTATTATTAAACAATTACTTTCATCTGAAATAAATGGATATAGAGTTTTTTTACTAAATTTATTAATTTCTCCAGTATCTATTAATCTATGTGGTTTGTACGGGTTTTTTGTAAAAAATCTTTTTACAGGTAATAGTTTATGTTTATTCAATCTAAAAAGAAAATCATCCCAATGAAAAACACCACCCCAATAATCATTGCTAAACCCATTTACTTTTATAAAATCTTCTTTTCTAATTTTAAATGCTCCACCTATCCAATTTGCATATGGTTTTAGATTTGTACATAAATGTGTTGGGTAATGTGTATAGGAATAATCACATAATTCTTGCTTTGGTAAAACATCAATGTCGTGAAATACAAAATAATCTGCAATTTGTGATGTTATATCTACTCCTATATTACATAGTTTACCATAATTAAAGTAAACGTCAGCCTCTTGTTGTTCAATAAAGTGTATTTCGTAATTTACCTTATCTTTTAGAAAATACTCCATGTGACCTATAAAGGTATACATTTGCTCTTTTCTATCAGAGTACGGAACAATTATACATAACTTTTTATCCTGCATATAACCTTTTATATAGATATAATTTTATTCAATATTTTTTTCCAACTTTTGTAATTATTAAAGTTTGCAACAGGACAATATTCAAAATCAAATTTTGGGTCTTTAATATCTAATTGAAAATTATTTAATCTCAATGCCTGATACATTTTTAAATATTCTTTTGAACAAGCATAATATTCATCTATATCTGCTATTTTTTTTAATCTATCTCCAACTGTGCTATCCCACTTAAAGTGATGAACTTGAACACTATACTCATCTATTGGTGCTATTAAAGGATGATTCCAACCCTGCCATCTCCATGTCGTATGCTCATCAAATTTTGCATAGTGTTGTCCACCTGTTATTTCTATATCTCCTTTAACAATACATATTTTATTTGGACAGGCTCCACTCAATGTAAATCTAAAAAATCCAGCATATGGAAATTGACTAAATAAATTCTCTTTTTTATCGTATGGTTTTATTTTTGAAAATTTCCCATCTTCACCAATTCTATCAACAAACCCACCTCTAACAATTTTCCAGCCATTTTCTTCACAATCTTTTATTATGTCTTTAATTGGTTTTGAATACACATGAAATTCATCATCATCTGAAACTATCCACCAATCATTAGGATGTTTTGATTTTATTTCATTATACAATGCTGTTACTGTTTCCCAATTATATTCTTGTGTATCTGTGTGTTTATATAAAAATATTTTATCCTTATATGCTGATTTGGAATTAGCCCACCCATTTTGTTTATATTTATCTGTTATTGCTTTTACTCTATTATATTGTCCATCTTTTGTATCATATATTACAATATGCATCTCATCAACTATTTCATAATAATGATTAATCATATACTCAAGTGTATCAGTTCTAGAACCTGTAACTGTAACTAATCTTATAACTTTTTCCATTTTATTTTTCTTTCTTTGTAAGTAGTGCTAATCCTGTTGTTGTTGGTTTTGTACCAAATATAATAAAATTTTTTAAATTTACCAAATTCCAATCATTATTATTTTGTAATTCTTTAATAAATTTTATAGGCCCATCAAAAGTATCAAAATCCCCCTTTTGATTATCAGGCACTAAAAATGTATTGTGATAACTTTGGTCGGTATCGTGAATTGTTATTATACCATTTTCTGACATTATTTGTGAATATAATTCAAAATCTTTTTTTACTCCCGCATATGTATGGTCACCATCTATATGAAGATAATCAATTTTAATATCCTGTCTTACAAAATAATCATAAAATGCTCTTTCTGATGTTTCTAAAATTACTTGGGGAGAAAAATGCTGTCTTAAAAAAGAATTTTCATCAGTCCAATCAGTATATCCCCCAATACCATTCGATGCATCTACTATAATTGTTGTTCCAATATCTCCCCATTCTGTGGAATTATTTCCCTCAAATATTTTTTCTTCCCAAAGGTCTTTTCTAGCTTGCGTCATAAGACGTGGTATAAATCCTCCACCTGTACCAATACATACGCATATTTTTGCTCTATTAAATAGTATTAAAGAGTAAATCAATAATCCATCTCCTAAATGAAAATCTGTCGCACCATGTGTCCATCTGTATTTTACAGGTTGCAAAATTTTATTACCATCTTCATCTATCGTATGATTATTAGATAAGTATTCTTTAATTAATATTTCGTTTAACAACTTCATTTATTTCATTTTCTATTTTAGGCCAAAGAAATTCATTAAAAAATCTTAAATGCTGCTCTTCCGATGGATGCCATGCACCGCCTGTCAATACTTCATTTTTATTTAAAAACCATTCTATAATTCCACCACCAAAACCAGATATTATTTTATCATCCGTAAATATAAATTTAGTAAAATCTATTTTAGAAATTAACTTTTTAATTATATCCAATTCATACCAAGAATTATCAACAGGTTCTATTCTTTCAAATAAATTTTTATTTGATTTTAATTTTGAATAATCTCCTCTTTGACCATTTATTACTGTTTGTAAAATTTTTAGTTTTTCAACTGTAGCATCCATATCCATTAAATTACCTATTGTAATCATTTTGTATGGAATTTTATTATTTTCTAAATATTGCTGTGTATGATATATGTTTTCAAGGGTTTCCAATATTGCTCCATGTAAAGAATAATATTTTTCATAAAAATCTTTAGCATAACCAAATATATCTGTACCATTATGCATATAATTAATAGTACCTATTCTATTTGGGAATTGGTCAATTCTTGGAAACCCATTAGACCTTTCTTTGGTTACAAATACCGGATAATCCCACCTATCTATTGTAGACCATTGAATAATAACATAATCAGGAATAATTTCAAAAGGTGGTTCATTGGTATACCAAAAAGTTTTTCTTCTTATTACAGTATTAGATGCACCATGGCCTGCAATATTTTTTATTCCAAAATTTTGTTTCAAATTTGTTTTATCATTGTATTTATGAAATCCTTTATCATAAAATCCAGATACCCAAGTTTCACTTTCATCGGTCGGTGCTGAAAAAGAACAACCATTTATTAAAATCATAATAATTTTGTTTTTATTAAAAGTTTATTTACATTATTCATTATGTTACAATAATGGTTAATTAGTATTTTTTTATTATTTTCTAAATCTTTGTATCTGTTTAAATATAAATTTTTTATTTGATTTTTATCAAAACTTTTAAGTGCGTTTATTATTATTTCAATTTGTTTTAATTCATCAACATCCTCTATTCCGTTTATTTTTAAATCATCTAAGAAAAGTTCTATTCCAATTCTTTTATATTCTTTATAAACTTTTTGCGAACCATATATCATACAAAAGTTATTTGACAGAATTGGTTTTAAAGATTTTTCTGTAAAAAATCCATATTGTAATTTAAATATGCAATGTGTTTCACCAACTATTTCAATATATGCTTCATTATACTCTTTTTTTTCAAAATAATTTTTTAAATGGTCGTATAAAAAATTAGGTTCATCGGGAGTGATTGTTATTTTATTTTGAATATTTAAAAATTCGGTATATAAATCTTTATTAAAGTATTTAAAGTGATTTTCACTAAAATTTTTTCCATTATCTGTTCTTATCCTTCCCTCATCTGTAGCTTTTTTATATTCATCAATAAACTTAATATTCACATTATTTCTCCCTAAATTTAATATTTTTGCATTATTTGCTTCTAATAAAAATTTTATTCTATGATACCTTGGTTTCAAACAAGTGTGATTATACAATGCAGTCCTATTTACTGAGTTTGTTATATCCAAACATTCAAATATATTTTTAAAATTTATAAAATATTCATTGGGGCCTCTGAATCTATTTTTATTTGTAAATGAATATATTTGTCCTTCTGCCATTAAATGATATAAAGAATAGAAAGAATCGTAGTAAAAATTTTTTTTATTTTTAAAAATTTCATAATCACTTATAGCAATATGATTAAATTTAAAATCATAAAAAAATTCACTTTCAACTTCATAATTAACTGCTTCTAATATTGCAAAATTAAAAAATACAGTTACATTTTTTTTAACATATAAATCTTCAAGCTTTTTAAAATCTTCAGGAAAATTTCTTAGTAATGGTAAATATAATTCATACCATAACTTTCTATCGCATATTATTATCAAATCATTTTCAGGATTTAAATAAATAGATTCTATATTAATTGGATTTTTTGTATTTTGAATTTTAGTAAATATTTCAAAATCTTTATAATGAAAAATATTAATTTTTATACCTTCAGATTCTATTTTTAATTTTACTATTTCTTTATTTTCTGCATTAATTTCTAATAAAGTTGCCGTAGGAAACAATGATTGAAATTCTGCATTTGTCGATAATATTTTTATATATTTCATATAACTTCTAATATTTCTTTAATCCATTTCGTCTTATCAGTATATTTTTGTAACCCTTTTTTTAAACGGTCAAATTGTTTTTTATTTTTTTCAAAATTATCTTCTAATATTCTTAAATACTGATAATGAAATTGTTCTTTATTAATTGCTCTATATCTGTATTTTATATCCTTCATCCAATCCGTATGTAATATAGGTAATTTTCCGTTATCAATAGCATTAAATATTGCATATCCAAATGGTTCTTTTGTATAACAACCATGAAATATTTGAAAATTCTTTTCAAAAAATTTATTATGAAAACGATAATCAAATTCAATAAACCTATGTATTATATCGTTTATACCAGAACCTTCAACCATTCTTTTATAATCGTATTTATTTGAAAATATAAACGCAGGGATACAATCCAAATAGTGTGCATTTTTTCTGGTTTCACATCTTGCTGCATACCCAACTGTATTACTTAAAACAGGTAAGAATGGTTTATTGTGTTTCCATTCATAATAGTTTGTTATATTAATTGTATTTGGATAATAGGTATGTATTGTATCATTTTCGTAACCAATCCATATTATATTTTTAGAATTATCTAAAACATCTTTTTGCCAATTCCAATCCAAACGGGTCATTATATTTTCATACTCATTAACCAATCCAACCATATCAGGAATAAAAGCGTGAACAAATGTTGTATGAATTTTATGTAAGTATTCTTTTAATAAATCAAATGATTTATATGGGTGATGTAATATTATAATTTTATCACATTCTTCAAAAATTATTTTAATTTCGTTTTCATTTTCGTAGGTGTAAATTGCACCTTCCTCTCTAATAAACGGTTTACCAACTACAACAATTTTGTAATCTTCTTTTATTAGTGGTAATATATTTTCGACAAAGTTATTACACCAGATGTCCGAACCACCTATAACATTTTTTCCGTAACCTGTTGTAATAAATACTATCATAAACTACCCGATAACTTGGTTTCTAAAAACTCAATTTTTTTATTCAATTCCTGTATTGATGCTACTAATATTGCCGTCATATCCGTACCGAATGATAATCCCTTTACTTTTCTAATTTCATAACTACCGGAACCATCTGTTGTTGTTACTATTTCACTTTTTATTAAATCCGTATCAACACTTCCAGATTCTAATTTTCCTTGACTTACCCATTTTGGATAAAAACTTTCAATATCTTGTGCTATAAATCCGATTTGTTCTCCCTGTTCATATTCATCTCTATTTTGATTTATAAATTGGTATTTTTTTGGTGATAGTTTATTTAAAATATCCAATGCACCGGTGAATTCTGTTATATTTGTTTTTAACCTTTCATCTGAAATTACATTCCACGTATTTGTGCCCTGTTTCCAAACGGATCCAGTTGCAACATAGAGAGCTTGGTCTCTGGCCCAAATATATAATCCATCTGCACCAGCGGCCCCTGGACCTCCTGCATCATTATAACTTCTTACTTCAACCGCAAAATCAGTTGAACCAGCGGAATTTCCTTCAAAAGTTGCTTTTCCTTTTATTTCAGAAACTATATTTCCTGTTGTTCTTGGAAACTTTACATATTTTACATCACTTGAAAGAATTTGTAATCCCTCATTTGTAAATTCACATAAATTATTTTCCAAATTTAAACTAACTGCTGTTGCATTCCAAGTCTTTGCAGAACCATTACCTAATGTTGCAGTACCTCTTACTGGTATATAATTAGGCGGTGGGTAAATTGTATTTATAGTATAATCTATAATACGATACGTTCTTAAATAGTAGTTTCCTGCAGCTGGGAAGGTAATATCTAAACCTGTAGTAACTGATGACCAGTTATATGTGGTACTTGGCGAATCAGCGCTTATAACTTGCACATCTCTTTCTGCTATTATATTGCCAGTAGAATCTTCAATTTGTATTCCTCTTATTAACAAAAAGTATCCAGAAAAATTAGAATTGGTAACTATTGCAGTTCCCGTCGGTGTGGTTATTGATATAGTACCTCTGTATGTACCTGGGTCTGTTATTAAAATTGCTGCAGAAGTAGATGGTGAAATTGTTTTTATAGGAACATCTTCATACACATTACCACCAAAAGTTTGCCCAGGGATTGTTAATGAGGGTGTATTTTCTGATACCGTAGTTGTACCAATTGTTGTTAATTGTCCAAAACGTACATCAAGTCTTTTAACACTACCTGTATCGTAAATTTCCATACCAGGCGTTATTGGATTTAATTTCAATCTACTATTAGTATTTGTTAATGCTGATTGACTAATAATCCAACCACCAATATTTCCGTCAATTGCAGAAACTGAACCTGAAATTGTTAATGCCGAACCATTCCATAATAAAGACCCGGCTGTACCGACTAGAGACATTCTATAACTACCACTATCATTACCCAGAAATATACCACCCGACGCATATGTTCCTGCTACAGATTGACCTATGGACATATATGGAAACTGATTTCCACCATATAAAGTAATATTTGCAGTAGCTTGGCTACCATTATTATTTGTACCAATATTTAACGTATTCTGTACATATGATTCTTCAAATAGACCAATTTTGGCTGCAACAAACATCTGTTGATTTCCCAAATATTGCCAATAAGAGTTATCTCCTGGTGCACCATTTGGCTCTTGGGGTCCAGGAGTTGTAGTTGGGCCTGTTTTTGTTTTTGCTACGAAAAATTGAGTTACTCCACTATTTGTAGCAGGGTCTGGATAAATAACAGCATCTCGTCTACTATTTTGCGTATCTGTTCCAAAATAATCTAAAGATGATGTCCAAATACCTCTCATTAATATACCAGGTCCAGTTGGTCCATCGGCACCATCTGATACTTTATAAATTGTAAAATATCTTTCAATACCTTCACAACTTGCTGTATAAACTATTGCGGATGCAGTTACATTTGATAACGAACCTGTAAAATTATCTATTGTTAATTTATATTTTTTTTCTGGAGTTATTGTTGTTAATAAACCAGGACTTGGAGTTGCTGTAATAACCCCTCCTGTTAAATCAAATGATGATGAATAAAAATTTAAAGAACCGGTTAGTGCAGTTTTTTCAACATCAATTATAATTTCTTTTGGAAAATAAGAGCTGGATACTTTTGAGAAATTAAATATTGTATTTGCTACATTTACTTTTAAATCTTTTCTTATTCTTAAATCATTACCACCAACAAAACTTTGACTAGCCTCTAATTTAACAGGGACATAGTTGTTATTAATATCGTAAATTTCAAATTTAAAATCAAATATTTCATTTTGTATTTTTACAGGAAGATTTAAATTGATACTAAATTCATTCGGAGAAAATGCAGATTCTTGTGCAGCCCTTAAACTTATATCTGCTAATTTCCATTTTCCACTTTTTGGTATAAAAACTAAACTACCACTACCATTATTTTCTGGTTTAAAGTTTGATTGTTGTTTTCCAAATTTTCTATAATTTTCATTAGTTTCTATTGTATGAATTAGTTGACCATAGTTATTCGGTTTTCCAACGGTATTCGCAGCTGATCCTGATATATAAACTTCTAATTTACCATAATTTGCTACAGAAGATGATAATATTGGTGTGTAATCTAAAGCATATTCTGTATTCTTTGTAAAATTAATTGATTGACTTGTATAAAATTTAAAAAGACCTGTTGATGAATTAGAATCTGTTGTTGGAATTAATACAGCATAAGAACCATTTGAATCAAAATCAACCGATACGCCTGTTTGTAAATTTTGATTTTTCCAAAATGTATTTATAATAGATGGTGTAAAAATACCAGTTCTTGCATTCAATTGTCCTAAATGTGTGGGTACTTCTAATAATTCATCACTTTCTAATGTTATATCTTCTAATAAAGTATAATCACCTAAATCATTTCTACTTTTACCATATATTTTTAATCTAACTGCATCACCCGTAAATGTTTCTAAATCCGTAAGTTTTATATTTGCAAATGAAGAATCTACTCCTGAACTAATATAACCAGCTGGTTGTGTATATGCTACTGAAATCTGGCCTCTTTCAAAACTACCTTCTAAAATTGGATACATAGGCCATGCAGAATTTGTAACAGCAAATATACCTCTAACATATGCTTCTGTTGATGAGTTCACTTCTGTTATTACCAATGGATACCCGTTATAATAATCAGGGCCTAAAGAACCAGTCATTTTAACAGGAACCCAATTTTGACCTGTAATTCTTTCACCAATTGGTACTGATGCGGATGGGTATTCTACTATTATCTCCGCAATACTTCCGGACATATCAGGTGTAAAACTAAATGATGAACCTGATGGTGTGAGTTTTGTACTAAATTGGAATGCAGCAGTAGGATGCCAGAACAAAGGGTTTAGTCCTGCAAATTCATTACTACCACTAACTATACCTGTTGCTATTGTATTAGAACCTGAACTATATACATAAATTGGTAAAATGCTTTCTGTAATTTGTATTTTTGGTCTTCTGTAAAATCTTATTTTTGTTGTATTATTTAATTGCGGATTTACATTTATTTTTTTCTGCCATCTAACATTGTATTGACCAATCCAATTTACAGGTATAGGTGTACGGACTCCGTTATTATCGTATTCTTTTAATTCACCCAATATAGTAATAGTACAAGGACCATAGGTTGTATCAGGGTATATGTGAACCGATACAACTTTTGAATTTCCTTCATAATATTCATTTGTATAATTTTCACCATTTATCGATGATGATATAATTCCGCCACCAGGTTCGTGATAAATTACTTTACCTTGCGAATCTTTAATTTCAATTTTTATTAGTGTATCAGGAACTAAATAATCAGAAGCTTGTATTAAAAAAGAATTTTTACCAGCAGTAAATGTATCCGATAATTCTGTAATTTTAAAATATTTACTATTAGGGTCTGTATCCTGAATTAGTGTAGTATACTTTTCTAAATTTTCAGGAAATAAGGTTTTTTTTAATACAGGCATTTAGTGTTTAAAATAAATATTGGTAAAAAAATAATTATTTCATATTTATATAAAGAAAACTACAATAATTTGTAGAAAACTAAAGAAAAATAAAATAGGTTATGAAATACGCAATGTTACAAATTAAAAAAGAAACCCACGAACTTCTCAAAACATATTGTGAAGAACACGGGTTTAAAATGGGTAGTTTAGTTGAAAATTTAATTAAGAAACACATTGGTTTTACTAAACCTCAATCAGGTGTGTTGAAGGCTGATAAAGTTAGTATTAAATCTTCAAACTAAACTAATTTTTTCCAAAGAAGCATACAATATTATATTTAATATCATCTAATACTTCTTCTAATTCGTGAAATAAATTTGTATCACTATCCAAAACAACAAAGTTTGGAAATGTTGGTTTTATTTTTATTTTTTGCTCGTCTTTTGTGTATAAAATTAAATGACCACCATTATTGTCTTTCCACTCATTGTTTAAAAAATATAGAAATACACAATAACGATTTTCGGATTTACCATCATCGTGTAATTTTATTTGACATCCTTTATTATAAAATTGAAGCCTAAAATCATTTAAATATTTATCACTTAATTTATCTGAATAATATTTTTTTGTAAATTTTTCGTGAAATTCATTTAAAATACCATTTCTCATTATACCAATTATTTCACCATCCATAGATGTTCCAAATACCCATGTAGGATAAAATTCACATTCTTTTATTTTTTTTAATTGGTATTCATGTGCTTTTTGGTAAATATAATCTGCTGTCGGTAAATGTTTATCGTTTTTTAGTAAATCTTCATAATAAATTTGTTCCATATAAGACAAATTATTATATTTGTACCAATAATCATATCTAGAATGCCTTACTATATTTTTTGAGTCTATAAATTCTTTTATTTTTAAAAACTCATCGAAATTTATTAATTCTTTATAATTTTCTAAATTATCATAAAGATATCCTTCTTCTCTAAATTGTTCTACATTTATCATATTCATAAATATTAAAAATCAATCTTACTAAATCCGTTCTCTTTTTTAATTTCAATTAGTCCATCTACGATATCTCTCATTGCATCTAAATGGGAAATTACCCAAATAAAATCAAATTGGGTTTTTAGATATTGCATCATTCCAAAAAGAGACGATAGGTTATCACTATCTAATGTTCCAAATCCCTCATCAATTACTAAGAAGTTTGGACGAGGTAATCCACATATGTTTATTAGGGCAACTCTGATTGCTAAACCACTAATAAATTTTTCCATACCAG
>Ga0194116_10001728_pt1 | contig 29990 bp, 40 predicted proteins | sample TA2MahsurfametaG_4_FD_148617 | JGI IMG/M metagenome (GOLD analysis project Ga0194116, IMG submission 148617) | Freshwater microbial communities from Lake Tanganyika, Tanzania - TA2015008 Mahale S9 surface | ecosystem: Environmental > Aquatic > Freshwater > Lake | place: Tanzania: Lake...
CAATTGTTACACCTTGGACTGCTCCGGCATTTTCGTATGCACCATGACCTTTTTGATCTGAAAAATTGATGTTGTACGTGTTTCCACTGCCACTGCTACCATCTCCACCGCCTCCACCGCCTCCACGTCCACCGCCGCCTCTACGACGACCACCACCGAAGCGGCCTCCTTCGCCATAAACAACATTATGAAGGGGATTGAGGGGACTCCAAACACTTTGCATTTGTTGGGCTATAAATCCGGCCTGGGGCTGTTGACGTGGGTCTCCGTCAAAGTTCTTTGCTACACCAGCGGCAGGGGCTTTAAAAGGTTGCGCGGTAGGGCCCTGCTCCATATCCCTGGGATTACGACCAGTAACGTTATAAATCGGCTGAGTGTTTACAGATCCAAAACGATTTGCGGTCATACTTAATTATACCCATAGGCTTTGCATTGAGTATCTGCCCGAACCACTGAATTGATCGTCGGTCATTTGTGCCCTCTGGAGCATTACTGGTGCACCGGACACCCATGACCTATAAGTAGGGGCATACCTATCCACTGACAATATGTCAAGCACCCCCAGTTCGTTCTTGACAAAGCCTCGAGTCTGGGGCATCAATTGCTGGGGAACAACAGGGCGGGTTTGTCGGATGGTATCTAAATCGGAAATGGCTGATTGTAGGGCGATATCTACCAGCATCTCTTCACGTGATTGCCACGGACGACGAGATCGGTAGTTATCGACAGCCATTACTTTTTCTTAGCTTTCTTAGTTTTCTTTGATTTTTCTGCGGGAACGCAATTAGGAACTAATTTACCGTTCTTCTTCTTCATGCCTTTTTGCACGTAGCCATCCCAGCAAGGACCTTGTTTAGCCATTACTTTTTCTTCTTTGCTACTGCCATGTTGTCTACGAGGTTGGGGTAAGGGCGGCCTGCTTTTTTAGCGCGAGCCTTGGCCTCAGCCTTTTCAGACGGGTCAAGCTTCTCTGACTTTTTCTTGGGATTCTTTTTATCCCATACTTTTTTCTTTGACATTTAACAGTCCCACTTTCTCAATGATTTGTTAATACGGCTATCTGGATCACGTGCGGTTTTAGACGACGTGTTTTTCTTTTTCATGCCCTCCATTCGAGCACAAAAAGACTTTCGGCGCTTTGCCTTTGACTTTGATTTGGAAGCTTCTTCACGTGACACGGGCGGCTTGAGGTTGTGCCCCTCTTTTTTAGCAGACGCACGTCCTTTAGCGTTCAAGCCACCTTCGGGATTTTTACCCTCTTTACGTTGCCACGCTGCTGTTTTAGCCATTGTTTTTGGTAGTGCGTCGACCACCACGTGTGGCATTCTTGGCTCGAGGATGGTTAGCAGCAGCACCGCTGTTACTTATTACCCCACCTTTGCCACCACCGGCTGCACGACCACTATTGGTGATCGTCGAAGGCAAACCACCGCCTGCACCTCCACCGCCACCATAATTTATTGTCTGGTTGTTGGTAGAAAACGGACTGCCACCGGTTATATCGCCACTGTTATTTCCGCCAATGTTTACACCTTGGACTGCCCCAACATTGTTAAATGCTGAATGTCCGCCCTGGAAAGCACCAGAACGACCACTTGCTGGGGCACCACCGCCACCCGCTGGAGCACCACCGTCTGATGGAGAGGTTGGAGCGTCTTCGAGGCCTTTTCCTCGAAGCCTTCCTTTACCACCGCCTGCCGGAGGAGTCGGAGGGACTGCACCACCACCTGAACCAGATGGTGGAGTCGGAGGAGACGGAGGAGCGTCTGCCGCTGCTTGTGCCTCTCCTCTCTTTCGTATGTCTACTTCAGATCCACCAAGCCACTTGCCAACTTTAGCAAGTGTTCCTCGAAGCCTTCCACCCTTTTTGGAAGAATCCTCAGTTGGGGCTGAGGGGTTAACAGGTGTAACTTCTGGACCCTTGGCTGGAGATTTACTAGGCTCGCTAACGAGTCCTGTATCTTTATCCCACTCGTCTGTACGCATCATTTCCATGCCGCCTCGACTTGCACGTTCGGCTGAAGCTTTACGCTCTTCGTCCCAATAGCCACCATCACCCTTTTTCTTTGCGCCAAAGTTCTTGGGCTTACCAGTACCGCCCTTTTTGGTGTCTTCAGGAGCTTCTCCGTATGACATACCGCCACCTGCGGCCTTTGCATCGTCCCAGATGGTGCTCTTTTCTTTCTTTGCGCCAAAGTTACGAGGACCAGTTGATGGGGAGTCTTCTTTCTTTGCTGGAGCATCTTCTTTCTTTGCCATTGATTCGGATGCCTTATTAACGGCAGCATCCACTGCTGGAGTGGTCTTCTTCGGACGACCACGCGGCCTCTTTTCCTTGGAGGCAGCGGGCTGCTTCTCGGCGGCGGGCTGCTTCTCAGCAGCGGGCTTCTTTTTCTTGGAGTCAGTTTTCTTTTCTTCCTTGGCCTCTGGTGCGTTTGCAGGCGTATCTGGAGTCTTCATTTCAGAAGATTTATCTTTCTTTTTTGCCACAGTGGGATCCTTTCGCTCACTTGCTTTTCGCTCTTTAACTTCTGTATCTTCTAGGTTGTATGACTCCTCTGTTTTTGGATCAAGAAGCCGCTTCAATTCTTTTTGACTATTTGCAACATTCTTCGCCAAAAAGTCTTGATGCTTTTTTAATTTGTCGCCAGTTAAACCTGGTTCATATCTTGTACCACCTGGGCTTACCATGCTACGTACTTGTCCGCCCTCGCCCGTACCAAACACCTTGCCGGGATCGGCAATAATACGTTCATGCATACGAATATGCCGCTTCAAACGCGAGTTTTTAACCTTGTCAGCAGCAGATGCTTTCTTTTTCTCAGCCATAGATCCTCCAGAATATCATTAAAAGAGCTCTAATTGCTCTGCTCCCCAGTCACCGCCAAATTGGTTCTTGGATAAGGGTTTTGATGGGGCTTTTGGCTTTTCAACTTTTGTTGGGCTGGGCTTTGGCTTCTTTTTTGACTTAGGGGCATTCTGTTCTTCTACGTTGCGTCGTAGGGCTTCGTGGTTTGGAACGTGGTTAGTTACGTATTCTTCAATAGTAGTTTTAGGCTGACCTGCTCGAACCCTGTCATATTGGTGTTGTATAAATCCTCGATATTCAGGGTAATAATGACCAGTTTCCCAGTCCTTAGCTGGTAATGCCCCCACGCCTTTAGTAAGCCACTTTCCAGTAATTACATGGTGGGAGTTATCATCCCAGGAAAGGGTGTCCATTGGGTTGTGATCAGCATCATCTCTTGACCTTATTTTACGTTTAACACCCTTTTTGGGAAGTTGATCTTTTGTCATAAAATCTAGTTCGTCATACCCAAATCTTGCTACTTCGTCAGTGTACGACCCGCTGAAAACTCTTTTGGGGTAATAATCTTTTCCTGATAGATGTCCACCAGTTTTTTCTCTGTAGTAGTGGTTGTAATAATTGTCGGTTGCTGCCTCTTTTATGTCAAAAGCATCCGGTAACCTCAACCCAGACATATACTCATTTGCTTCTTTTTCAAGACTAGGAATGTGTCTCATGTTGTCATCAAGACTTGTTCCTTCGTAAAAATGCGGGGTCATATCCCAAGGTTCTCCGGGATTGGGATTTGCATAATGGCTGCGACTCCACCAACTCGCATCTTCATCTTCAAAGTTTTGAGAATCTTTTATATCTTGTTTGTATCCTTTGACGTGCATTAAATTATTAGCTGCACTAGTCATTGCTGTGTGGCTAACCGGGTACAAATACTCAGGCGCAACATCAAAACGCTTTAAGGAGTTGCTTGTGCCTTTACGGGCCATACTTATCTCCAGGTTGGGCGCAGAGTCTGCAATTGCGCCCTTCGCTCAGCATTGACTTCGACAGTTACTTCTTGATCGGTGGTCCTGGGCAAACCTTTAGGGCCGACTTTGCCATCGTTCGTTAGGCGTACAGGCTCAGCTCCCGGAGGTGCAAACTTTATACCAGCCTGTTGGTACTGAAGACCAGTGTAAAGATTGAACTCTTGAGGCCAGAGGTAATCACCTTGGTTGATGCGTTCACCTTTGTGAACACCACGAGAGTACTGTCGAGCATTCATTCGGCTCAACGTGCCAAGGATCTTGTCCTGTCGTCGGTTGGCCGACATTGTCCCTAAGTATCCGTCTGGATACGTAGTGTCTTGCAGGGTTCGATACCCTGCTAGTTGGTAGTCCTTTGCGCTGCGAAAAACAGGTGCGGGGCCAAGAAGAGGTTGCGACCCAGCGTCGGGTGGCATGCTGGGGTTATTCCAGTTAGCAAATGCTTGCGTCTGCTGGCTCATTTCTTACCTCTACCCTTTGGCGTTCTTTTACGTACATACAAGTATCCACCATCTCCGTCATCAATGTATGGAACTGCACCAGCTACGTCTACGCGTTCTACTAAATTTAAAGCCTTTTTTCTACTTATAGGCTTGTGCCAATTATCTGCTGAAAGAGCGTATCTGGCAGCGTCTTCGGGCTTGTGTGTGACCCATATGGCCTCATGATTTCTAAACTGTCGCAAAAACCCTTTTGGGATATCGTTACCACGTTCCCGTTCGGTTTTTACTATATCCTTAAGATTTCCCCATTGGGGAGAATTTAACATATCACTAGCTCTGTAACCAAACTTCTGTGGTTTTACAACAGGAAGAATTGGTTTTTTACCAGTCATCCCCTACCGCCCATGGATGTCATAAAACCGCCACCGGCTCCGGCAGCGGATGAAATAGGCCTGGGCTTGGCTTTCTTTTTGGTGGTTTTCTTTTTCTTAGGCATACCAATCGTCATCTTTGTTGGGCCACTTGTCTTTGTTTTTATCTTCGGGGTAACCATCCGGGAAACCATCTTTTTGAATTCGGGGCTTTTTGGGCGGCTTTTTACCGCTACCACCAGCATCGGTTTTTTTTACTTTTTTTGGATACCTAGTTTCTTTATAATCTTTTGGTAGTTGGTATTTATCATAATTCTCATTTTGGTTACGCAATGGTTCGTCTTGATAAAGACTTTCGTCTTGACCAATCACACCCATCTTTTTGCCGATGTGGTCCATGGTGCGCATGGCATACGACGTAAATCGGCCAGCGGTTCCCGGGCGTTTCATGCCTAACTTTGGAAGATCAACCTGGCTTTGGTAATGCGCCTCTAGTGGATGAATATCCCTAACCTTGTAATCAGGTGATTCGCTATGGGCAGCATCTCGAGCTGCGGAAGCTTTGCGACCACGATACTCATTGATATCGGTGATCGAACCTTTGGGCTGGTCGTGCTTTCGAATAAAACCCATATTAAAACTTAGATCCTAATGTCTTTGTGGTATTCACCCTGTTTCATTTTTTCTTCGTGAGCTTGCTTTTCTTCGTGAGCCTTGGCTGCTTCAGCACGTGGCTTCCTACCATACGTCTTTTTGTCGTACTTCTCGACACCCTTGAACCCGCCCTTAGCGTACGCTTCGGCAACTCCACCCTTGGCAACCGACTCAATACGACCATCCTTTTTTTCTCTAAAGGTGTTCTGGCCAAAAGTGTCAAGCCTACGTTCTTCGTCTGCGCGGGCACGGTCATAAACACGACCACGCCTTTGTGATTCGTCACGATTCTTGGGTTTGTTAATTTCCTTCATCGCCTTGTCTTTACGGCGCTGTTCTTTCTTAGACAACGGAACAGCTGGAGCAGTGGACTCACTATCGATTTGAACTTTGTAGCCAACACTGCCATCTGGCTTGGCATACCTTTTTGTATCCCCACGCATTACTGACTGGTGCACATCATCTATGTTGCGTACGGGCGGGGGTTTGGTCACGCCATGCGGATCGTCGTAGCGCCCACCATGATGACCTTTGTGTCGAAACAACGGCATGACTACCTCACTACAGGTTTAAAGGAGATTGCCGAAATGCTCTCTCCGTTCTCTCCAATAATATCATCAAAGCCAATAATGTAGGTCAGATCAATACCACGGGGGGCAACAAAACCACGTGCAATAGCAGCAGATTTTGCTGCTTGGTTAACCGCACTGGCTCCAATTGCTCGCATCTTGGGAAAATGTCCAGCAACGACAGATCTAGCCAAAATTGAGCCTACACTTTGAGGATTACTACTTCCCGAAACTTTAAGGACATCGTCAATCTTTGTAACCTGTTCTTCAGCCATATTGTCTCCTAACAATGAACCTAAAACAAGTTTAGCAGAACCCCAAATCTTTTAAAATAGCAACAATGTCGGACAAGCGCATGACCGCGTAGGAATCACCAAGTGATTTTTCTCCCTTGCCGGGGCGTTTAACCACCAAAATGGGCAGGGCAGCTTGGCGAAAAGCAGTTTCAGAAAGGGGGGCATTGTCTAGTCGGACAGCCTGATCCACGGTGTCGTTAAGCCACTCACTTAACTTAAACGTTTTTTGATTCTTGCATTGAATACAAGCTTTTCGGACAATAGTAACACCAGAATTGTGTCTGGTCTGCTCTATGCCGTGAATGTCTCCTTTATCTTGCCCGCCTTCCAACGCTGTGCGGTGGGCTTTCTCAAAGCCATTGGCGTTAAGATATTCACGTATGGCAGTCTCAAACGACGTGCCTTTGGCTTTATGTTTATTACCCATCGATCTTTTCCCACTCAGCTTGACTAAACCCACGAATACGACCATCGGTTTCGATGTACACCCAGGTCGGTGCATCTGGGTCACAACCGCAACCCGTTATTTGACGGGGGTTGTGCTCAACTATCGTTCCGCACTTTAGACACCTAACTTTGATCATGGTATGTATTTATACAGTTTCTTTTCGTGCGGAACAATACTAATACGACGACTCAGTTCCCTTGACAGGAGATGAGAGCCACGTTCACATCGATCAAATACTGTATCAACAAGTTTTCGGTACGCACGGGCTTTTGTATAGGCGTTTTGGGCGCTCACTACAGTTTCTGACACACTGCTTTTCGCCTTAGCAATAGTGACTAACTCACCTTTGATTTTGGTATCCCACTGATTAATCAACGTAGTGGCTTTGGCAAAATCTAGATCGTTGGAAAAGCTCTCTTCTGCAATCTCGGCAAGAACTAACTGTGACTTTGCGTAGTTAAGCCAAGCCGTGTATTGGGCGTAATACTTCATTAACTCCGAATCGGTCAAATCATCAAGGTTAAATGGAATATCTGGAATTTCATTGCCGGGTTTAGTCGGCAACGAAAAATGTTGATGAAAATTTCCGTACTCTTCTTCAAGGGTTTCAATTGACATGACACTCACGCTTTCCAGCACCTTTCTTTGTAGTGACAGTTTTTGCAGGTTGTGTGGGTTTGTTCTTCAGCCCAGGCTGGCCGCTCTGGCGGGATACCATCCTCCAAAGCATCCATTACCTTGGAACAATTGTCAAGTATGGGTTTAATGAGTTCCGGCATGAACTCAATAGAAAACTCTTTGACTTCTTGGGAAGCCTTCCACTCATAGATAAAAATTAATTTATGAATGCCGGTAACGTGCATGTACAACATGCCTTGGCGAATATGTGTGGCAAACGGTTGACGTAGTGACTTCCACACACCATCGTAGGTAAGTGTTCCATCCGCGTATTGTTTATGAATATCTGGGGCCTCCATACGTATCGTTCCCATACCCACTGATTTGATTTCAATGAGTGCCCTTTTTTTACCGCTAGTAAAAATGCCATCGGCGTGTCCAAGGATCATGTACTTGTCGTCTTTAAGTGGAATTTCTCGATAGTAAATTTTGTGACTGGAGCACTTTGGACATGTCTTTGGAGAAATATCCCACCATTCATGTTGGCAGTCTTGACAACCCCATTGCCCTTCCAACACTCCTGCTTCCCACATCCATTTTTGCCACTTGCTATGGATGGCGTGACCTTCAGCAAAGATATTTAAACGCTGATAGGACATGGGTTTTGTTGGGGGCTTTTCCTCAGATGAGATGGTGTACCAGGATGCTCGTGGACACCAATCTTTTTTGGACAACTCACTTGGATGTAGATGCATAAAATCTCGTTTGGCATCTCGAACTTCTTGATTACGCAGCATCTGAACTGCTACGACAGGGAGAACATCCCCCGACATTGTCAACAACTTTTTGTAGGACTCACTGTTACTCACTGATCATCTCCAGAAAATCGTCTTCGGCAAGAACAACGTACCTGCGCCCACCGCAATCAAACTGTAGTACAGGGGTGCGATCCTCTAAAATTGCACGTTCTCGAAGTTCAACTAAATCCATAGATTTTAAGGTTATCCCCTTGATGTTGGCGGTCAACTTGTTCTCAATCAAAAAGTTATGGCTACGTACATCGTTCTTGCGCATCCAACCAGCACCTGACCGGGCGTTGCGGGACCCCTTATAGGTGTCAGCCGTTCTAACCTCCTGCTTCTTTGACTTCTTCAGGAGTTTTCTGGTCTTATCTGGGTCTCGTCCTAAAATCATCGCTTAATGCCAAAGTGCTTTTCAACGTCTACTTTAAGTTTTTTTTGCATCGTCACATCCTCACGGAAAGCGGCAATCATCTTGTCTTTACCCTGCCAACGTTCTTTTCCATATGAGTAGTAAGCACCAGAACGAGTGATGATTTCTACAACTGTGGCAATGTTAATCATGTCCTTTACTACATCAAATGACCCAAGGGAAAAACCATGGTGCTCCGTAAAATAGAAATCAACAACAGCAACCTGTGATGGTCGATAGGTCTTGTTCTTCAGGGTTCTGGCTTTGATGCTCTGGCCCACAATTTCATCTTTTTCTTTTATCCACTCATCACGCTTTACCTCAACACGCGTAAAGTAATGGAAGTTCTTTGCTTTACCGCCGGGGGTGGTGCGTGGATCTCCCCATAGCACACCGATCTTGTCACGCCACTGATTGATCATAATGCCAACACAGGAACGTTCTTTGTGAATCATGGAACGCTTTTGGGCCTCAGATGCCTTTCTAAAAAACTTAGATGTAACTCGAGCACCAAGACCAACGGTAAACTCATCCATCGACTTTTCAGACTCGGTGGATGGAACAAGAGCCGGAAGAGAGTCAATAACGACACAGTCAGCGGCTCGATTGGCCATAACTTCCAACACAAGGTTATAGGCATGTTCCATCAAATTGGTTTCAACTATCCATAACCTAGACAAGTCAACACCGATGGCTAGGGCGTAGCTTGGAACAAACTCTTCAGCGGCAACCCATACAGCAGTCCACTCAGGGTCAAGTTGTTGATTGGCGGCAATAGTGCGAAGGGCAATAGCTGTCTTTCCAGACGACTCATCTCCAACAATTTCGCTCCACTGATTGGTGGGCCACCCTCCACCAAGCATGAGGTCATACGCCAAGATTCCGGTGGTGATGCGCGGCAAGGCCGGTTGCATATCACTGCCAAGGATGACGCAAGATTCTCCTAAGTTCTTGTTAACTCCGGCAACGATGTCCTTAAGACTTGCCCACTGTTGTTGATCCATTTGTGCTCCTTATACTGCCCATGATGACTGATCCGCTTGTCTGTAAAGCCCATTCCACCCGCACTCAAAACACCGCGGGGCTGGTGGGTTTGTAGATAACCCACTGTTTGAGCGACTAAATACATTCTTACTTCCACAATTAGGACAAGTCAAGTTGCCATCTCGTCGGTGGGCTTCCCCACCTTTCCATGTTCTAATTGCCGTGCCCATCGTAGTCTGTCCTGTTGGATCCTGCTGTACGACGGTGGTGCGTGACGGTGTAGTCGTTTGCTGAGTGAACACAGGCAATACCGGCCTATGCGTTGTGGGCGGTAACGAAGCTTTAGTCGACTCGGTATCGCCATTTAATTTCTTTTCCCACCAGGAACTCATTCCACCACCACTTCTCCTAATAATGCAATCTTTTCGTTCATAAGCAACTTTTGAACCAGGGCAACGCCGTAGGCAAGGATAATTGTTTTGGTCTGCTCAACCAGTGCCTCAGTTTGTGGCATATCGTCGTCGGAGTCGATCATGCCTTTGGTCAGCACTTCAGAAAACCATTCTACCGATTCAACAACTTCGTTAAAGACCCCAAGTTCATACAGCATTTCCCATTGATTAGAAATCCACTCTTGTTCTTTTTCTTTAACATCGTCTGATGTGCCGGTAAAACCATGTTTATATGCAATGTCCTGACCAAGGTACAAGGAGAGCATGAGATAAAAATTTCTCTTATCAATGATGTGCTTCATTTGCCTTTAGCCTCCGACCAGCTACGTGCCGTGTGACACGATACTTTAAGTGACACACCCATAATAGATCGGTTATGACCCATGGCGTTTATAAAAAGTTCTTGAACGTCTTCATCTTCAGGAGAAACTGCTATAAGTTCGTCGTGAACCTGCACAACAAGTTTTGATTTTGTGTTCTTAAATACAGAAAACACCTCAATCATTGCGTCTTTGCATATATCTGCGGCAGATCCTTGAATAACCGCGTTAACTGCTTGGCGTTCTGCCCTCGAAACCTTCTCTTGATCTGACGACGTAATATCAATAAGCCTTCTACGGCGACCACTCAAGGTGGTTACATATCCTTTCTTTTGGGCTACGGCAATTACTTTGTTCTTCCACTGAGTAAGCCCTTTAAAACTTTTCCTATATGCAGCCATGATATTTTGGGCATGCTCATCACTAATACCTGTGGTCCTAGCAAGTTTGGCATACCCACCGCCGTAGGCGGTAAGGAAATTGACTCCTTTACCTATCTGTCGTTCTTCTGAGGTTACTTGTTCTAGTGGTTTTTTAAATACGGCTGCGGCGGTGGCGGTGTGAATGTCTATGCCTTCGTTAAAAATACGAAGTAGTTCTTTGTCTTGACTAAACATGGCCATGACTCGCAGTTCAATTTGGTCATAGTCGGCAACTAACATCCTGTACCCTTCCGGTGGTACAAAGAGTTTTCTTACTGTTGACTCTCTCGGAATGTTCTGAAGGTTGGGGTCTGAAGATGACAATCGACCTGTTGCAGTCCTGTGCAAATGAAATGATGGGTGAAGTTTTCCCTTATTTAGTTTTGGAATAAGACCCTCAACGTAAGTGGACTTAAGTTTTTGTAACTCTTGCCACTCAAGTAAGAGAGGGACAATAGGGTGCTTACCCCGAAGTTTTTCCAAAGACTCACTATCCACAGATGGTGCGTTATTTGGTGTTTTCTTAGGTGGCTTGAGACCAAGACCACCCTGTCTCTTTTTGTTAAAAAGAAACTGTTGTTTTTCCTTATTTGAGTCTGGGTTAAACCCAGGGTAAGCGATTTCTGAAATAGCCAACAACGTGTCTTTAAGTTTGCTGTCAAGTTCCTTACGCAAGGACTTGAGTGAATGGTGATCAACGGAAATGCCCTCTTCTTCCATATGCATAATCACATACAACAACTCCATGTCCTTTTCTAGGACTGGAATAAGGGGGCAGTCAATCTTAATTTTGGCAATAAGTTTTTTATAGGTAAGCCATGCCCACCGTGCATCTAAATGAACATACCGGGCTGCCACGTCGAAGGGAACACTGTCAATGTTTTTACCGATCTTTCCCTCGCGGTAGGCGTTGTGGTTGGCAAAGTTATGTTGAATAAGGCTGACAAGTGAGAAACTACTAATGTTTTCGTCACAAATGTGCTGTAGCACCATTGTGTCGCAATAAGGTTTTGACGGTAAAGAACCGTAGTACTTTTGAATAGATCGTGCGTCAAACTTGACGTTGTGGTTGATCTTTAAACACTCACTAAAAAACAATGGCCGTAGGTATTCAAATACTTCAAAACGGTCAAGTTGTTGAGGTGCTGGTTCAAACGTGGCAGGGATTACGTACTTGGCTTTAGCAAGAGACTCAGTTCCATCTTTCAAAACCTTGCGATGCCCGGGCGGTGGAATAGTGGAACCGTCGCCTCGTTCTTCTGGAGCAATTAGTTTTCCTACCTTGTGACCCATAGGAATTGCCCACGACTGTTCAGCAGTTGCAAGACCAATCCAAAAGACTTCATTGCGTTTTGGATCAAGTGCCAACTGAGATAAATATCGCTGGTGTATGACTTCTGTAGAACGTGCAACAATGTCGGCACTGGGGTTCTTAAGCGTTTTGATGTGATCGGAACATTCTTTTTCAAAATGCTCCATTACATCAGGATGACGCTCAAGAACCCCACGTGACTCGATATCAAATGAGAATGCCCCAACTTTTTGTATTTCAGAAACAATCTCGTTGATTTCGGAAACGGTATGAACCGTTAGGGCCATGAATTATTCCGCTTGAACTATCTCTGACGCAATTTCCAAGAGATCGGTGTGCGACGGAACCTGAATGATGTCGGATGAGTACGCCTTGTTGCGCAAAACCGACATGTTGTCATCGGTCAACCCTTCAAGGTTGAACTCTTCAAGGTCACGCTCACGAACGAGCTGCAAAAGGGTCTGTGTCTGAGCGCCCTTACCGGTGCGTGAGATTGCCCAGTAGTGCTTGGACAGCGGTCCCTGTCGGGGGTCGTTGTGGTAATTGCGGAGCTGGTCAATGAGGCGAACGCCGACTTCCAATGAGCGGATTTCGGGTTCCTCATTGCTGGCCAACAGCGCCACGTTGAATGCGAACTTGCTGGAGGCACGGAGACCGGCTTTGCACAATGGGCATCCATCGGGGTGGTTGCTGAGGCAGATGAATGACTTCTGGCCTTCGCGCTCGACCCAGTGTGTGCGGAACGATGCGTATGGCTCATCCTCAATGAACTTGATGATTTGAACATCTTCGGTGACCTTGAGGCGCTGTGCGTAAGGCGTGGTTGCCTCTTGCACTTTTTGTGCGGCTCCCCATCCACGTCGGATGATTGCCACTGCTGATGCGGTGGAGGGTTGGGCAGTTTCGACCCGAGCCTTCTTTGTCATCGTGGTGGTTGCTGCTTCGGTGATTTGTTCCATGTTGACGGTGTCGTCAATCTCGAACTCTTCATTGTATTTGTTTGGCATGACGTTTGTCCTTTGTTACTTTGTCCAATGTTGCTTGATGTATTTCTTGAATTCATTCCAGTTAGCTGACCTCTGCCTTGGTTCATCACCAATGAATTTGTCAACTGCTTGGATGATCAACTCTACCTGCGCCCGAGTGTAAAGACGACGACCCTGGGTCTTTTTTCCAGGAATTTGTTCTCCTTTCGGCATCGGGCTCCTGTATGTTGCGGGAGGAATTCGCCCCCGGCTTTCCCACGCCCGCACGGTAACTGGTCGTCGGCCCAAAAGCTTTGCCAGTTGCCCTACGGTGTAGAACTCTATACGCACACCGTTCATGGTGTAAAACGTTGGTTTTACGTTAGCAGAGGGGTCTCCCAGAGTTTCGTACTCTTTTCTATTCTTTGGCTTTTTGGAACCGGGATAGTTGGGAAGATCCCCAAAAATGTTATCTATACTTTCAGTGCCCAAGACTCTTTCTCCATGTAAAAGGATTTAACCTGTTCCTGCAATTCGGGATTTTGCCACGCTAACCCAAGGATCTTATCCTCGTTTAGTACTTCGACTACTTCTTTTACTACATCCCAATGACCGTTTTGTTTTGCCCATGCTTCAGCGGCAGCGGAATTAAATACTTTACTAACGCGGCGCTCGCGTTTGATCTCAACGTCATCAAGAGTCAACCATAGGTGGCCGTTACTATCAGGGGACCCATTGGCAACAAGAGCGTCTGTCAGTTTGGTCTTCATCTCAGCGTTGCGCTTTTCAAGAGCGTCAATCATCTCTTTGGCTTTCTTGTACTCACGTACAAGGCCCTTGATGTAGTCGTTATCTACTTCTGCCATTTTATACCTCGCTTGTTTTGAGAAAATCGCTGAGTGTTCCAAGTGTTAATTGATAACTGTTGTTGTAATCATATCCACCGTCAATGAACGCTTTGTTGATGTTGCGCTTCTCTTGAAGCATTTCATACTGACGCTCTTCGACGCTTCCTTCCATGACCAACGCCACGATATTAACGTGGGTGTGTTCGGATGACAACCTGATGATTCGAGATTCCCGCTGATCTAGTTTACCGGCGCTCCATGGCAGGTCATAGGAAATTAGGTAGTTAGCAATGGGCAAATCCAACCCATAGCCACCGGCATCTGAGGATAAGAACAAACGTACAGACTCGTCATTGGTGAACAATTGTTTTGCTGTATCTCGTTGGGCGTTATTCATTGTTCCGTCAAAAATAACGCTTTTAGTTAAATGTGCTGTTGCTTTTTGAATAAGTTTCAAGTTGTAGGTATAAAACGAAAACAATACAACTTTGTTCTTTGAATCTTCAGCAAGAACAGTTTCAAGGTATTCAATAAGCACCTCGAGTTTAGGTGATTTCATTCGTGTAGCAATTACACCGCGACTAACGAGCTCATAAGCATATTCGCTACCTTGATTGTTAGTGGTTCCGTACAGGTGGGCTGACAACTGAACTAAATCTGGGTTGTCGCAAAACATACGTAGCGCGGTAATTTGTGACATGATTCGTCCCTGATCAGTTTTGTCTTGTCGACCAAAATAGTGAGTCCATAGGTCAAAGCCACGCCCAAATGATGTAATGGCTTTTTGAATGGAGTTAAGTAGTTCCTTGGCAATAATTCTGTATGCCTTTGCCCCGTCTTTATCAAAAGGAACTGGGATGACTGAATGAATGATCTTGGGCAACTGATCTGCAATGTCTTCACGTCGTTTACGAATCATTGTCGTCTTTAACGTTTCACTCAATACGTCAAGATTTCTGTAACGCAATGGCTTACCAAACATTTTGTCTCTAACAATAAATGTCCGGTCAAATGTTTTAAAATCACCTAATAGTTTTGGATCAACAAATTGCATAATGGAAAACAATTCCTCTGGACGATTTTCAATGGGTTGGCCAGTAAGGGCGAACCGATAGTGGTAGGTCTTGCCAATCTTTTTTAGAATACGCGAACGTTGGGACCTGGGGGTTTTAATCATTGTCGCTTCGTCAATAACCATTGCGTCAAAGCGGTGTTCTGAATAATACGAAAGATCTCGTTTTAAAGACTCTGGGTTGACAATGACATATCGAGACCCAATTGATTTACGCCATTGGTCAATACGTGCTGACTGAGCCCCATCAATAACGGTTGAATGGGCATCTGTAAATTTTTGTATTTCTCGTTGCCATTGATACTTGAGTGCTGCCGGGACAACAATGAGAGCTTTTTGTATCTCTTTGCCCTCATGTAGGTGTTCTAGGGCTGCCAGCGTTGTAACCGTCTTACCAGCACCCATGACGAGGGCAAGAAGCATTTGCCCACGTTCGACCATCGCGTCGACAGCCTCTTGTTGGAATGGGTAAAGTTTTCCGTTAAACACTGGGGATCCACCATGGTAGTACTGACGCACCGGTAACTGCTTCGTAGATCTCAGAGTCCGTCATGTCACCAAGATCCTTAACAGACGTATGACGATACCTTAACCATGTAACAGGGTTTTTAAAGGATGGGAGAGAAAGCTTTAATTTCTTTGCCGCGTTAATGCCAGCTTCGTCATTGTCTAGGGCCACAACTAACTTGTTTACATATAGTGAAAGCAGGGCAATTTGGCTTTTGCTGATATGTGCGCCAAAGGATGCAAGACCACAGACCCCATCCATAACTGTGCTTAGCCTGACCACATCAAGAGGGGACTCAACCAACACACAAGTACCTGAGTTGATGGAGTCAAGACCAAACAGAGTTTTTGATTTAGAAACGCCGGTGGGATAGTTAAGGACTCGAGACTTTGATTTAGATTGCCAACCCATTAATTCTCCTGTGGGTGCAACAATTGGAATGATCCATGACTGTGTTGATGTGTCCCACCGGATACCGTAACGACGCACTGCTTCCCTATCAAGGTTCTTTTCCTGTAGTCGAGCATCTGATGGTACGGAAAACTTGCTAAACGTAAACCAATCAATGGGTACAGCTTTCTCTTCTACCTTTGGAGTTGATATCCGATTAAGACTGTTAGTAATCAAAAACTTATGAATCGCAACGATGGAGTCTGTTTCCCCGGTGATTTCAGAAACAAGTTGTGAAAGAGTTCCCCGTGCTCCACATGAGTAACAAATCCACAAGCCGGTATTGCCGTTCATCGACCACGACGGAGACTTATCCTCCTTGCCAGTGCGCTTAAGGTGGACTGGGCATCGAGCAGATATTTCTTTTTCTCCTGCCCTAATAACGTCAACGCCTAATCGACGCAGAACGTCAGCAAGATCAGTAGTACCAGTTGTCGGTGTCATTGTCATCATCGGTATCGTCTCCTACTTCGGTGAAATTCATATTTGCCCAATCCCAGTTAATCTTGATTTCCCCAAGAGGAGCCGAGCGAGCAAGTACTACGCGAATAATGGCTTGATCTTCAATATCTGGGTCGGCTTCAACACCAAGCACTAGGTCTGAGTCTTGGGCAAACGAAGACGTGTAACCGATTGCATCAGACGTAATCTTTCTAGATTTTCTGTTATTTAGTTTCCATGACAGAACCTGGGTGGTTCCGACAATGGGGATGTCTTCATTCTGTGCCACACGCTTTAATGCACGAGTGATGTTGGTCAGGGCTTGTGGAGAACCCTTTGGCTCTCCGTTTTCGTCATCCATCAAATACACACCGTCAACAAACAAAATGTCCGGTTTGTATTCTTTAATTTTTGCGGCCAGTGCACCGACTGTTGTAAGAGAAGACGTGTCTTCAGTGATGATGAATGGGTGCATGTTCTTGCGCATGCGTAACGTATTTGAAACCTTTTCAAGTTCCTGTTCGCTCATAGATCCACGCAAGATGTTGCTGTAGGGAACACCAGCAACAATTGCGTCGTATCGAGCAGCTTGTTCATCTGCTGACATTTCAAAGGAAACAAACAGTGGTGTCTTACCGTGTAGGTGGGCGGCGTTTGCCATGTACAGCGTCATAAGCGATTTACCACGCTTTGCTTCACCAACAAAGGTAATCAACTGCTGTGGTCGGAGTCCAGAGGTAATGCGGTCAAGACCAAGTAGCCCGGTGGGAATTCCACGAAGTCCGTTGGGTGTTTTTTGCAACTCAATGTATTTCTCAACACGTTGTTCCCATGTCTCAATAAGGTTTACATCTCGAAGCCTGGTGGTGTCAGTAGTGGCTTTGTTTACGCCTCTAGTCAGCAGGGTTAGGGCCGCATCAACGGCGCTTTGTTCCAGCGCTGGCATTGCTTCTGCGACTGCTTCTAGCAAACTCCTGTGTTTATACGCTTTGTAAACCTCTTCAATCAACCCACTAAACGGCTCTTTAGAAGCGTCAACAAGCGTAATGTCGCCAAACTGTTGCTTGACTGCTCGAGCAGTTGGAACCGAGTTGTGTTCTCTCCAGTAGATCAGAACCCATTCCCAAACCTGTCCCCATGTTTGAGTGAAGTGAATGTTCTTGACACCAAGCTTCAGTGGATGGGTGATGTTCTGGTCTTGAATGACCTTGCTGATAAGAAGGTGTTCTGCACTAGCCATTACAAGTTCCAACTTGTTTCAGGAGTAACTACAGTTGCCTTCATGCCAATCCTTCTTGCGTATTCTTGGTCTGCGACGTAGATGGTTTTAATTTCTGGAAAAAACTTTGAGGTCTCTGTCAAATCATCTATGTCAGCGTAGGGGACCACAGTAGTAGAGATGTTGCGCTTAATCAACCACCGGTCAATTGCTTCGGCAACTTCAACCGGAAGAAGTGTGTATACAACTACGCCAATTTGTTTTCGATTAATGGTGTCAATTACGTGTTTTAATGGAATCTCATGTGCTTTCCAATAGGTGAGGTATGCATCATAATCGTTAGCTCGTAGGCGGATGTTCGCAATGACCTTACCTAGTGTATCGGGTGGTGAGGCCAGTACCCCTTCAAAAAGTACGGCGAGTCCCGGTGGGGCGTATGCGGAAATGTCACCCCTCTCCACTGGCTCTCCATAGTCGGTAATCGCCACCAAGAAATGGAATGAACAAACAACAGTCGGTGATAATTGACGAAAGTCTGTTCCCATAAATTTGAGCAAGCTTTTTCATGGGGATGTCTGTTGTGATGATTGTTGGTAACTGATTCTCATATCGTTTACTTAACATAGATGTAAGCGACTTCTTTGCAAATTCTGTTTGCCTTCGTTCAGTACCTAACCCATCAAGAACCAGCAGATCGTAAACATTGTCAATGTAATGAACCGTATCTGCATCAGATGATTCATCGTCGTATCGTTCGTCATCTAAGGCCGAATAGGAAACATCAAGATATTGTTCTGCTGTAATGAAATACCCACATGTTTCTGTTGTGGCAACTGCTCGTTTCAAAATAGACGTAGCAATGTGGGTTTTACCACTTCCGGTTCCGCCAAACAAATACAACCCAGTGCCTTCGTTTAAGTTCTGTTCAACGTTGTTTACCCAGTGCCGTGCGTATAAAACAACATCTTGACTTCCGTGTTCTTCATCATAGTTATCAAGGGTTGCGGCCAGATATTTTTTAGGGATCTTTGTGTTATGGAGTCGTTCCTCTAGGGGTCTCTTTCTCCAGTATTTTTGACTCTTAAGCTCAGCCATTTTTATTTCCTTTTTTGAAGCGCTTGTCAACAGTATACGACTCGTAGGTGTAGGTATTCGATCCAATTTTTATTTTTTCATACAAAGAATCTAATCGAGAAACAAAGCCCCGCCACGCCGGAATAGCGGTTGGTAGGGGAGCCTGTTTGATGTCGTGTGCAAACTGATCAATCATCAAAACAATTTCATCGTTGGATATTCCACGTTGTCGTAAATTCTTAAATGCCTTCATTAAAGCCACGCCGTTTACTGGAGCTGACAACGTCATCGTTGTTGGAATTACGGTGTCTTTAAAATAATAAACAAGTGACTTTAACGACGTTTTCTTTTTTGGTTGAACAACAACTTTTTCTTCATCGTCTTCACCTAGCGCCTTACCCCATGAATCAGAAATCATGTCAACGATTCATGGAGTGCTTCATGCATTTCTGCAAGCTCTTCTTTAAATGTTTCCACGTCCTCATCTTGAACCATGATCGATATTGCCATTGAAAAAAGATTACTAGTGTGTGCATTTACCAACGCAATGGGTGTTGAGTACTGCACTCGATGTTCAAGTAGATCGGTGGCCCATTGATTAAACACATTCTTGCGTCTACCAATTTCATCGTCGTATCCACCGGTTGTCCACCCGTCTACTACGCACGTCCATCCAGGAAGTGTGATGTCCATGTACCCGCGCCACATGCTGGTAGAAACCCACTGTGCTCTTACTTTGAGAGGTTTTTTTCGCCACATAATCGGAGAATCGCCGTACTCATCCAATTGAACAAAGTTAGCAATGTAATACGTTGAGACCTCTTCACCGTCAACAATAAAAATTGTTTCGCAGTTGTCTAGGTCGGCGCTGTAACAACTTTCGCAGATCGGACCGTCGCCATCTTCGGGGTACCAAGAAAAATCATTTTCCTCAATTTTGGCTTCACACAAAACACAGGCGGTTGGGTACATATCATTCCTCCGTTTTGGGATCTGGCTTAAGTTGCTGTCTCCACTTGGGATCAGTGTTAAACAAATCTAGTACACCATTAGACCTCCGCCCCCGGGTCTTGTCTTGGTTTAGATTAGTCTTTCTTGATTGGGTGTCACCAGTGACACCCCCAAGGGGTGTCTGGCGTGGCACTGGGGGGGTGTCAGGTGTGACACTGCTCTCGGGGAGGGTGTCTGACGCGACACCCCTAATTCGAGCCATTGGATTGTTGAAGTCGATCATGTACTTGTTGGTCAACTGCCGACCACCTTTGCCGTGTCGGTGGTTGAGCTCAATCACCCCAACTTCGTGAAGTCTTGCCATTGCCCTAATGACTGTGCGTCGGCTATACCCAGTCTTTTCTGCCAGATGCTCATACGAGGTGGTTAGTTCTTGCGTTTCGTTGTTTAAATACTCTAGGGCTGTAACCAGCACGTGGAGCGATACAGAATCGCCCTTGATGTAGTTCATTACCCACTTTGGGACTGGTATAAACGGTCCTCCAAACTTGCTTCCTGCCATGGTTGCTTCCTTTCTTTTGTGGTGCTATTATGTATCCCAAGGGTAAGTTATACACCTGAATCCGCAGCTGGCCTTCGGGAATACAACTGCGGTCCTGTGGGGGTTTGTGGCCGGGGGGTTTTCCTTCCTTCTTGACCCCGGCCCCCCCCACAGATGGTTAGGACAAAGCGTTGACAAACCTAACGATTTGATCTCTTGAACCAGTGAATGACTCAAGTACCCCGTGGTCGTTTACGTATGCCAGTACAAACACCATGTCAGACGCATTAGGAAGCGTTTTAAGAGGCGGTTTAGCTTGGGGGGCTGTCTCCCTAGGGGTAGTAGTTTTTGTCGCATCCTGGGGCTTCCCAGAGGCCTCTGGTGCCAAGCCAGTCTCTGGCTGGTCTAGGTACAACGGAACCAACCCATTGCAGAGGTCAACTGTCTGCATACCACGGCTAAGTGATGACATGCAAATCTCAGTTGTGAGAGCCGTTGGGACACCATCAACGTCATCCCACAAAACCAGGGTTGTGTACTTTGGATACAAGTTAAAAAAATCAGCCATCAAATGATCAACTTTGAGTATTTCTCCAGCCGCCTCCTTGACTACTGGATGGACCTTGGTGGTTCCGTCGTGGATAACCGTGAACTGGCCCTCTTTAAACGTAATCAACCAATCAAGCACATGTGCCTGACCATCGGAAGCCTTACCATCCCAAAGATAGACAATGTGGGAATTATCTCTCAAGTCATTTAGTCCAGCCTGGATTACCGTTTCTCCTGCTGTACCCTTACCGGCAATTAAGCAAATGCGTTCTTGTTCCATGTTGTTCTCCTATTTAAGTGATTTACGAAAGGCCATGTCACCCATCAAGGTTAGACATCGAAGGATGGCGTGGCATGCACCAGCAAGTGTGGAGATGACAAGGCCACCAAGAATCATGTTCTCAATGTCAACCAAAAACGAGATTGCATATGAGGCAACTATTCCAGCGACCACCTTAACCCAAGTCATGGGCTCCCTGGGCAAAAGTAAGTCCACCACTTGTAGGAGTTTGTAAACGGCTAGTGCTCCAAGTATGTATTCCATGTTATTCCTTTACGTTTTGTTTGGGATCCAATCGTAGACTATGTCGTAATCAATTGATGTGTCAATCAGCATAGTGACAGGAAGAAGTTTTGGCAACACGCGTTCGATTGCATCAATGGTTTTTTTACGATTTGTTGTGTATGTGGAATATGATGCGTAATTGCTTCCAGACCACTGGTGATCTGAAAAAGTGTTTTGATACATAAATCCACCGAAGTCAGATGCACCATTAAAGAAAATTCCGTAGGCCCTTGGCTCAACCATCCATTTAGTAACTAACATGGTTGCCCCAGCATCGATTCCAAAAATACCAACCGGGTATGCCGATGATGCAGAGGTGGTTTCTGGCATTAACATGACAGCACGGTTTTCTGGAGACAACGCCGCTGGAATAATTCGATCATTAAGTTTTGTTGTTGACCAATCAGAAAATGTTGCTGATGAACTAACCCACTGAGATCCCCAAAACTGACCGGCACTTGCTGTCATGTTTAATGACATCCAGTAATTAACTGTGTTATCAACTGGAACACCCAGTAGTGATTGCACGGAAAATTGAGCAGACGATGACCCTGTATTTGTTACAAGAAGACCACCACTAGCAGTGGTATACGAAACTGATGCGTTCTGAGAAGCAAATTCCCATTTTTTAGTTGCGGACGTGATGACAAATAATGAATCAGGTATCAAGTTTGCTTTTTCCGCGTACACGCGAAACTTAAATCGAGGTGTTGAGTTTGATTCAACAACATCAACTGCACATCCGCTAAGTGCTGTCAAATAAGCAATCGCTGCCTGTAGTGTACCTTTTCTCTGCCGGTAGTAACCAATGTCTTTAAGTACTTGTCTTATTTTAGAAACACCAAGTTCGTCAACCCCAGATTCCAAACCCATTTGTTTTGCAAGGTAGTTAATTGAATTTGATTCACATTTGTCAGGGTCGTATTGGTTAATAACAGAGTCAATAAGTGTTCGTTCTTTGTCCATTTCAAAACCAAAGATGTACAAAAAGCGATACAACAAACCGTGGCCTAAGTTTTCAGGATCGTCAGCTTGCCCATAAATATCAGATTGTTGTTGATAATAGGGAATTCGACTCCACAAAGAGTCAATTGAGTTATAGTCAAATGGAACGAGTTCTTGTATTGTGGCAACTCGCTCGTACCAACTAACGCCACTAGGGCCTGTCCCGTTTTGATTCCAATGTAGGAAAAGAGAATAGTAAGCCCATTTACCCGATTCGACACCCACGTGATCAACTGCGTATGTGTTATCAAAATGCTTTTGAGTTTTAATGATTTTCCCATCAGCAACCGTTTCAGGAGACCCAGTAGGTGAATACACCAAAACAATTCCTTGAATGTTTGTAACGCCAGATGCATTTGTTTCTGGGTCGACGATATTTAAAGGTGACCAAGATAAACGAACACGATTATGGTCAACTGATTGAGCGATAATAAAAGCTTCAAGATCGAGTTCCGCAACTGGAATAAGAAAACCATCGGCCCTAAGAGCCGAGTCCGAGTCAACGCGAGTAAATCCGGATGGCGCTGTTGTATCGTCTGCTCTTAGGTAAGAACCGAATGCATTTGCATCCGGGCTTGCTACAAGGTCAGCTCTCCTGACTCGAAAAGATACGACAGCCATTACGCTTCAGTAATCCCTCCGCTACCGTTTATCATTACGTTGGTAAGCAGAAGCAGTTTGGTGTTTTCAGCCTGGACTCCGTAGACACTTGGAGAAGAACTAATTGTGTCAATACCAGAAGTTGCCGTGGTGAACTTTGTAATGTTTACATAGTCAACTCCAGAAACATTCATAATTATTCGGTAGAGTTCACCAAGGGTAATTTTTTGACTAAACGTAACGGCATCAAAAGTAAATAGATCTTTTATTGCCAGTCGAACATCGTCAACTACTTTTTCCTGGATGTACGCCGGTAGTATGGCAACGTCACATTCAACTTTTACGTTTTGTAGGCTTATAGATGGGAGAACTACGGAGTTAACGCCAATCATTTCCCTTGGGCGTAGATACTCATAAATTGAGTCACGGTATGAACTGCTCAACAGTAAGGGGCTTGTGGTTGCCCCCTCAGCAAGAGTTCCATCGTAAATATCTTGTGGTGTAAGTGCAAGAATTTCAACTTGGGCATTCATGTATGTCCCAGCTGCAACACTTGCTGAAGAAACGTTTGCCGATGCAACATCATAAAGAAGCGATGATCCAGAAGATCCGGTTTTAACTACAAAAGTTCCATCAAATGGTTCACCAACACCAAAGATTGCGATGGTGTCACCAACCGAAAGGTCATGTGCGGAGCTAGTAGTTAACGTAGCAACGCTTGCAGATAAAACCTTGTTTGTAACAACACCACGTTTAGCCGTTTTACCAACGTTTACCTTGGCGGTAGCTTTTACAATTCCTGGAACACGAAGAACTAGGTCAATGTAATCCTGCAAAGATACAGCCCTGTCCTGAGAACGGAAAGCAGCCGGAATGTTATTTTTAAGCGATGCGGCACTTTCTGAATCAGATCCACCAAATGCTCGAGAGGTGTTTGGAGTAATGACAATACCGTCATATGACGGGCCAAAGTTATTGGTGAGTGATTCAAATTCTTTAATTGCATTTGGACCAACGTTTCCAGCCGAGCCGCGGCTTCGTCGATAAACAATACTAATCAACGCGTTATTAGTTGGCACCTTTCCATGGACACCGTTACCAAAATTCAAGGTAGATGAATCATTTGCGTTTAGATCAACAGAGTACACAAGTGACGTGCTTGAGTACTCAACCAACCGTTCAACATTTCCGTAACGTATAGCGTTTCCGCCTGCGCCCTCAAACACGTCAACGCGAATAGAACTGTGAACAATGCCTGTTTTATTAAGAGTAAATTTTTGAGTAGCCAATCCGTTACTTGTAAATGATTCCGAAAAGATTTCTCCTTCTATAACAGGAACCGTAATCAAAGACGATTTTTGATATGTGTCGTATCCAGTTACAGGTGTTCCAGAGACATTAAAAGCAGTATCGCGATCAAGGGTAAACACCACTTTTTCAGCACCCTCAACCAGTGGGGTTGCCAAGAAACGGGTACCTGCCGGGATAAGGATTGGAGAAGCATCAGTTGCCTCTGACAACGTTGCATCTAATTTGATAGACGACACCGCAGCGGTACGCCCAATTGGAATGTAGTCAAGAAGTTTTGCAATAGACAACAACGAGTCTCGTTGCGTTGCTGTTTCTAGAAATGCTTCCCTTGAAGCCCTATCAACGTAATAGTGCAAAACATCGCCCATGTAAGCCCACAAGTCGACAAGCAGCATGCCAAAGTCAGACTGATCACGACTTGTCCATTCTGGAAAAATTAACGTTGCACGTTCTAACAGTGCGTCTTTGATTGACGCAAAGTCGCGGTTTGTGTAGTCAAAACTTAAAGTCATAGGATTGATCCTTCACCTAACTCGTCGGGGTTTACTACCTCAACAACAGCCGTACGAATACCAAATGCTGGCAAACTGTAAGTTACTTCTATCATTACAGTGTTTTCTGCAAATTGAGATAATGTGTCATTTTTTACTTCAACCAATTTCAAATCAAGAATTTGTGCTCCAGAAACATTTTGTTTAAGACCATTCAGCGCCTCGTTTTTATATTCACTAAATACAAGAGAGTCATAATTATCAAACAAAAGTTTTGAGGTGTTAGCGCCATAGCTTGGGTTCATTACTCGTTCCATAACGTTTGTGGTCAAATAATCCACTATTTTTTGAGAAACAATGTTTTCTGTTTTTGTAAGAACGGTAAGGCCACCGCCATCGGAAACTTGCAAAGGTGTTTTTAAAATGGACATAATTAACTCGGATTTACATTGAGGATGAATACGTTTGAAAAGTCAGAACCGTCAGCGGTTACCACTACTTGTTCTCCAACTTTTGGAACCGGCCAAACACCATTATTCGCTTTACGCCCAATCCTAGAAACAACAACGGCTGTTTCTGATCCAAATCGTGCCGGTATTCTGACCTTGATTTCGCCCGTTGTTGAGTTAGCCGAAGAAACAATTGCTCGATATACCCCAACTGGGGGGCTGTGCATATTATTGTTACTGTTAGTAGACATAGGCAAACTCTCGTGAACTTACCCATCTATTATTGCTCAAAACTGAAGTAGGCGGATTTCGGTACACAGAACCGGGGGATGTCTGTAAACCTTGGTCATTAGTGGCATCTGTTTTAAGTTTCAATGTGGTGACAAAATGGGCATTATTTACTAAGTGATTTACTTCTGAAATGATCCAATACCCATCAAACTTTGAATCATACTTGTTTACCAAAGCCAACCTTCCCGGCAATGCGGTGGAGATACCAATCACAGATACCTCGGCATTCATGGGAAAACTTTGCCTTGTGTATCGATTTATAAATTGTTTTAAGGCATCTTGTGACACAGCATTCATGGCAAGCTCATGGGTAAAACGAGGTGTAAGTGTTTTTCCAAGACCGCTTTTAAGGCTGTCGCTAGATGTCACTGTTATGTTTTTTCTAAGAACGTCAAATGATTTTAAAGACCAGTTTGCGTGGTTACCATCTGGAGTCACATCACCAAAGGTTCCTTTAAATTCATAAATTGATCCCGGTTGTCTTTGTGTTGTTTCCCCAATGCTAATTAATTGGGTTGGAGGAATAGAACGAAAATATGGGGAAAATGAATCATAGACATGTATATGAGTTCCACAAACCATTACGCAATAGCCGATGGATTGCGCAGTTTCAAACAGCACTTCCCAATCACTTTTGTTTGCCTGTTCAATTACTTTAAATGTGTAGTTGTTATTGGGCACTGAGTAGGACAATTGATAACGGTTTGCTATGGTTGCTACAAGTTTTGGCAACGTTGTATCAACGTACACAGTGCTTTTTATTTGTTTCATGTCGTAGCTTGAGCCAAAGCACACAACACGCGCTGCCTGGATTAATGACTCGTTTACAATGCCCATTCTTGTATTGGCTTCAATATCTACATACGCAACATAACCAGTAAATGTGATCATGTTGCTTTCATTGTTTCCCAAAGTAATCGATACAGGAAGCCCAATGTACTCGGTTACCGCGATGCCGGGAAACCCCGAATACGTAATGACTGCCATGTCATGTTTGTTTTCTGCCATATTAAGTTCAACAGAAACAATGCGCGTATCTGGAACGGTTGCCCTATCAATGAATACATTAAGAAGGGGAGCGTCGTTATACGCGTTTCTAAAAATCATTGCGGAATGCGAATGACCGTTCCGGCCTCAAGATCCAGTGGAAATTTTATTTGTGGGTTGATATCAGCAATACGCCAATACTGTGAGCTATCGCCGTACAGGCGGGCAGCAATGTTTTCAAACGTATCCCCGGGACCAACCATATATGTTTGTACACCAACTGAATAGTTTGGTTTTCTTACAGCAGTTAACTTCCCATCAACTGTTGAGTTTTCTCCGTAGGTGTATCTAGAAAGTGTGTACAACATTAAAGTTTATCCGGGAATCCGCTATTTGAGACAGATAAATTTTCAAACAATTTGTCTTCGTCAAGCCGTAATGTCCAATTACCTTTAATTACTTGCTTTGATTTATACCCAGCTTCGAACCTACGTGCTTGAATCCGCATAGTTAGTTCAACGATAAATTCTTCATTTTCATACGGAATAATTACTTGCCCCTGACTTCGTGGCCGAACAAAAGTCCATCCTTGATTGTCAGTAACCCATTTGTCTTCTTCAAACTTAATATCTGCTCGTCGTATTTCCCCACTAGTTGTAATGACAAATGGATCTTTTTTTGTACCCCAACCTTTTAGATATTCTAATTCTGAAGGAAATGGTTTGGTGTAGTCAATTTTTTCTATAGTACTTCCAGACGGGGAGCTTCTACCTTTAGTTACTGTTCGAGCTTTGTCAGGGTCGTTTTGATCAGCGCCCTTGGCATATTTATGCCAATACATTTTAATCACGCCCTCGTAAAAAAATGTAACTTCACCACCCGATGAATTACCATCTCCTTCGTATTGTTTTCTAAAATCTTTTCCTGAGTCTGTTTCACCAAGGTCCATTTTAAAGGCAAAGTTTTGTGTTGAGTTTGCAAACACAATGTCATTTAAGCTGTCCCTATCATTAAAACCAAACAAACCGGATTGATCCTCTGCGAACTTAAAAAATGAATCAATGCCTTGCTGAGTTTGTTGCAAAACGTTTTGGTTTTTTTCCGTTGGGCCAACTGGGTCAGCAGTTCCAGAGGCTGGTGTTCCAGATACCGGAATCGGTGCAGTAAGCATTGTTTGTTTTTTCTCAAACCCAATGTAAAGAGCCTGCATTTGAACTTCAACACTGGCCTGGGATGGTATGTAGTCCCTTGTAAACTTGTGAAAGTTTACGTTCATTGACGTAATGAATCCTTCAACAATCATCCATTTAGAAAGAACAACGCGAATTGGCACTGGAGTAATAAACGCCGTATTACCCAAGTTTGGATTTAAAGAATTTTCAGACCAGGGAGTAGTTACTGTTTCTGTATCTTCTTTATCCTCGTCGTCAGACGTACTGGGGTCAGCAGCTGGTGGATTCGCGGCCCGAGCGTTTAATGTTTGTTTAACTATGTTCAACATTTCTTGGTTAAACCCTTGACCAACTACTGCGTCTAACACCATAATGTCGGCAAGTACACCAAGGCCACACACCCAACTGGGGTCATAGTTGCTGTCAATAAAGTATTCAGGATCATTGTTTAAATAATTTGAAAGCGTTTTAACATTGACATCCCTTAATCCAGTACCGGTCCTAAATTTCTTTGAGACAAGTTCAGCTTCTCGATTAAACAAAAGTTTAAAACCGTAAGAGGCTTGACCCGGAATTGGCACCGATAGCTGCGCCGGTTCCTGGTTAAAAAAGAACTGAGTATCATAAGCATTAGCAGCAACAGACCGAACAATAGTGTCTGGTTGAAATTGAAAATTACAACGACGATTATAGATTGTGGGGGCATTTTCCATTTTTGCGTAAAACTCAGTTAAGCGACGAATATACCCCCGCTGCATTTTGACTCGCTCAGGAACACGTTTTTTAGATCCAAGGTTTACAAAAGTGTCCCCTGGATAAATAAACAGTGGGTTATCTTGAGCACCGCTTGGAGGAGTTAACGGCGTTATATAAAAATTAAATCCTTGAGATTGAAGCTTTGAGTATACAGATTTGGTTTTTAATTGTGCTTCTCGCGTGTCTGCTGATCCAGATGTTGCATTTTTAATAATGGCAGCATTGTTTGCGGCAATTTCTTTTTTGTGTTGGTTTACCCTTCGTTCTATTGCGTCTGCAGTCATTACGTTGTCCTCAACAATTCTCGCTTGACTTCCCGTTGCAAGATCCTAGAAATTTCTTGCGCTATACGTTGAGCATCTTGTGCATTATTACCAGTAGAGGTAACGTAAATGTTTGGAGCAATGTTAACACTTGTTCCACCTTGTACAACTATTCCAGAACCCTGGGGAGTAGGCACATTGCCAATTGGGTCTCCTCCACCAAAGCCAAGTTCTTTTGTAATTGCTTGGGCTTTTGGCATGATGGATTCTGTTTTGGCAAGTGGATTTCCATCAATGTTCCACGGTGCATAGTTACCACCACCGAACAGTATGCGAGCAGCTCGTACGTTTGTTTCTGGGTCGTACAATTCTTCGTTTTTACTAATTTTAAAATACCCACGCCTAGCCGGTCCCATTTTGCCCAGCATGTTTACTTGGAATAATCCGTATGACAAATCGTCGCTATCGTCTGCCATAGCTCCCGGAATCCAACGGGATTCTCTCCAAGAAATGGCAAGCATGTTGGTTATATCCTTGCCACGGAATCCCTTTTTGTACAAAAGTCGGGCTACGTCGTATGGATCCATTGGTTGTTTAGATCCGGTGAGACTTGAATAGTTGGTAGCCCCAATCTGATTTGCTACTCGTCGAACCGTTGCAGATTCGCCAACGCCATCCATCCGAGCAGCGGTTGCTGAGAACGGCTCCCCAAGGATAGAAGCAATACTTAGTTGGCTAAATGTCTCGTAACTGGAGCCAAGTGCGCCGGGGGCTCCAATTACTTTGTCACCAACCACTGCTCCATTAGTTGGCTTTCCACGTGCATCTACTTCCACGTTTGCAGAATCACGACTTGTACCGGCTGGCTGACCCCACGGAGAACCCTGTTTTTCATATTCATAACGAGAGTCGGGAAGCTCTGCTGGCTGAACGTGCCAAGGTTCGTTGAGATTCTTGGCAAATGTTTTTAGACCATACTTTTCAGCGTTCTTAACAACCCAGTCAAGATCACCAACGAGGTCGGCTGCCAAACCAATTTCGTGCATTGAACGCCCCGGAGGTGCGGCGGGGGCACCGGATACGTGTTTCCATCCTTTTCCATCCCAAGTCAAGTCTGCTTTTTCATTTCCTTGAACAGGGCGATAACGGTCTCTAAACATCCTTGCTTGCTCAGACTCAGATCGATGACCTGTACCAAGACCAACGTTTGGATTGGCAGCGAACATGCGAAGCAGTCGATCACGGAATCGAGAATTAAGTTTTGAGAATGATGGACTATTGGCTAGTTCACCAAGAGTCACGCGTTTTGCTGGAGTGTTGTAGCCCATCGGTACTTTTGTTAGTTGCGGATTACCGGTTTTAGCTGTCGGAACAGGGTCGCCGGACAGTAGTGTTGCTCCAGCTGCGGCCATTCCAAATGCAGCAGGTGCCCCAACTCCTGATGCTCCTGCAACAACACTACCCGCCATCAAAGCACCGCCCAGTACTTTACGAGCAATACTTCCTTTTGTAGATACACCAGTTCCAACAATTCCTGAAAGTTTGTCTTCAAA
>Ga0194116_10001729_pt1 | contig 29989 bp, 21 predicted proteins | sample TA2MahsurfametaG_4_FD_148617 | JGI IMG/M metagenome (GOLD analysis project Ga0194116, IMG submission 148617) | Freshwater microbial communities from Lake Tanganyika, Tanzania - TA2015008 Mahale S9 surface | ecosystem: Environmental > Aquatic > Freshwater > Lake | place: Tanzania: Lake...
CGAAATCCCATACATAATTTGTTATGGCTGGGCCCCCATTCGCGTTGGACGTACTGTTGAAGGATATAGGAACGTTTGAGCACGCAGAGGTTGGATTAGCTGTAAAATTTGCAATCGGAGACTGACCATAGGCAAGCATTGTACATGCAAGAAAAAATATTATCGTGATTATTTGGAATGCAGACTTCATAGAAAAAATTATCCGTAAATTTAACTAATTGACTTAGAACTTCACAAAATAGTTGCAGTAATTAAAGATTTTTTGAAAATTTAAAACTTCTTTATTTATTTAATTCCGCGCAATTCAAAATTGGATATTTAAATTCCTCCCTTGTGAAATTTTTTTACAATATAAAGTAAAAAAGACATGGTAATAAAGAATGGAAGCCATTTAAAATTGTCATTGAAGAATTACATTGTACCATTTTAAAAGTACATCGTAATTTTTTTCTTTTCGGTGGCAAATGTCTTTCACTTGTTCTGTGGAAATTTTACCGAGACCAAAATATTTGGCTTGTGGATGCGCAAAATACCATCCACTCACCGAGGCAGCAGGATACATGGCAAGATTTTCAGTTAATGACACTCCTATTGTTTGTTCTGCGTTTAATAACTTAAATAGCTCAATTTTTTCCAAATGATCGGGACAGGCGGGATATCCCGGCGCAGGTCTGATGCCACGATAATTTTCTTTTATTAATTCTTCATTAGAAAATACTTCATGTTCTGCATATCCCCAGTATTTTCGTCGAATTTCCATATGCAGGTATTCCGCTAAGGCCTCTGCCAAACGATCGGCTAATGCTTTCAGTAAAATAGAATTATAGTCGTCGTGTTGAGCTTCAAATTTCGCAATTCGTGACTCAATGTCAAATCCTGTCGATACAACAAAAGCTCCGATGTAATCGGTTATCCCTGTTGATTTTGGAGCGATGAAATCTGCGAGCGCTAAATTGGCTTGATCTTTAGCTTTCTTTATTTGTTGTCTTAATGTTCGCTGAACCCCAATTACTTCAGAATAATTTTCAGGATTGTAAATTTCTATGTCATCGCCTACTGAATTTGCCGGAAATAACCCAAAACTCGCGCGCGCCTCCAACCATCGCTCCGAAATGATTGTTTGAAGCATCTGTTGTGCATCTTCAAACAATTTTGTTGCCTCCAACCCCACAATTTCATCCCGCAAAATGGAAGGGAATTTTCCGTGTAATTCCCATGTTTGGAAAAAAGGAGTCCAATCGATAAATTTTGAAATTTCTGTCAAATCCATTTCTTTGAGTATTTTGGTACCCAAAAAATTTGGAGGCGAAATGCTGCTTTCGTTGAATTCTAAATTGAGTTTGTTTTTTCTTGCGCTGTCTAAGTCCAGAAGTTCTTTTGCTAGTCTGTGTTTTGTATGATGAGCGCGTAATCTACTGTATTCATCTTTGAGTTCGCGAATAAAATGCTCCTTCTTTTGACTCAATAAACTGTCTACAACTGTTACAGATCGAGATGCATCCAAGACGTGAATAACTTGACCTTTTGTATAATGTTCCTCTATTTTTACCGCTGTATGTACTTTTGAGGTAGTTGCTCCTCCAATGAGTAAGGGAATGGATAATCCTGCCCTTTCCATTTCTTTAGCTACATAGACCATCTCATCAAGGGAGGGCGTAATTAAACCGCTTAAACCAATGGCATCAACATTTTCCTGAATTGCCGCTTTAATTATTTTGTCCGCCGGAACCATAACACCAAGGTCTATTACCTCATAATTATTACATCCCAGTACAACACCTACTATATTTTTTCCGATATCATGCACATCACCTTTTACCGTTGCCATCAATATTTTTCCTGCTGAAGAGGACTTGCCGTCTTTTTCATCTTCAATGTAAGGTAATAGGTATGCAACCGCTTTTTTCATGACGCGTGCAGACTTTACAACTTGAGGGAGGAACATTTTACCGCTGCCAAATAAATCTCCTACTGTGTTCATGCCATCCATCAGAGGACCTTCTATTACTTCAATTGGACGAGTAAAAAGGTGTCTGCATTCCTCCACATCGTCGTTGATAAAGTCTACAATGCCTTTCACTAATGCATGGCTCAATCGACCTTGTACAGGTAGTCTTCTCCACGATAGATCGGCTTCCTTTTTAATAACTTCACCTTTCACCGTTTCAGCAAATTCGAGCAGGCGCTCCGTCGCATCTGAATGTTTGTTCAATAATACGTCCTCCACATGTTCCAAAAGAGCAGGTTCAATATCTGAATACACTTCGAGCATTGTTGGATTCACGATTCCCATATCCATTCCATATCGAATGCCGTGGTAAAGAAATGCTGAGTGCATTGCCTCTCGTACTTTGTTGTTGCCCCTGAAAGAGAACGAAACATTAGAAACACCTCCACTGACATGTGCCCCTGGTAAATTTTCGCGTATCCATTTTGTGGCTCTGAAGAAATCTAAGGCATTATTGTTATGTTCTTCCATACCCGTAGCTACAGGAAAAATATTTGGATCAAATATGATGTCTTCTCGCGGAAAATTGACTACGTCAACAAGAATATCGTACGATCGTTTGCAAATTTCAATCCGCCGTTCGTAGGAGTCTGCTTGCCCAATTTCATCGAATGCCATTACAATAACCGCGGCGCCGTAACGTTTAATAATCTTTGCCTGACTTATGAAAATGCCTTCCCCTTCTTTTAACGAAATTGAATTCACAACTCCCTTTCCCTGAATACATTTTAATCCTGCCTCTATAATTTCCCACTTTGAGCTATCGATCATAACAGGTACGCGCGCAATGTCTGGCTCGGATGCAATGAGGTTTAAAAATTTCACCATCGCTTCTTTACCATCGATCATTCCCTCATCCATATTTACGTCAATGATTTGAGCACCGCCCTCTACTTGGTCTCGGGCAACACTCAATGCAGCCTCGTAATCCCCCTCCTTTATCATTCTCAAGAAAGCTTTTGAGCCTGTGACATTTGTTCTTTCGCCAATGTTCACAAAAGTGCTTTCTTTGGTTACCAAAAGAGGTTCAAGACCGGACAGTTTCAATGTTAATTCCATTTTCTCGGCGAATAATTTTTTGCAAGATCAGCTATCGCTTTGATATGCTCTGGTGTGGTTCCACAGCAGCCTCCAATTATGTTAATTAGTCCCTCATCAAGAAATTCTTTAATTTGTGCTGCCATCAGGGAGGGTGTTTGATCGTATTTTCCGAATTCATTAGGTAAACCAGCGTTGGGATGTGCACTCACAGCAAATGGAGATTTATCATTTAAAATTTGCAAATAGGGCCGCATCAAATCGGCACCTAAGGCGCAATTCAGGCCAATGCTAAACAAGGGCATGTGTGATAGCGAGATCAAAAATGCCTCGGTTGTTTGCCCGGTAAGTGTGCGACCACTCTGATCTGTTATGGTTCCAGAAACCATAATTGGTAAACGTTCCCCTCGGGTTTCATACACCTGATCTATCGCAAATAATGCAGCTTTGGCATTTAAGGTATCAAAAATCGTTTCAACGAGCAGAAGATCAACACCTCCATCCATCAAGGCATTTATTTGTTCTTCGTATGCCTGAACCAATTCATCGAATGTTATGGCCCGATAGCCCGGGTCATTGACATCGGGCGAAATGGACGCTGTTCTGTTGGTGGGACCAATTGATCCTGCAACAAATCTTGGACGATCCTTAAACTCTTGGGTAACTTCTTTGGCAATCTTCGCACTTTCGAAATTGATGGCATATACTGCCTCCTGCAAATCGTAGTCTGCTTGAGCAATCCAAGTTCCGGAGAACGTGTTGGTCTCCACAATATCAGCCCCTGCCTCGAGATAAGCACGATGTATTTCTTTGATTATTTCAGGTCGTGTGATTGAAAGTAAATCATTATTACCCCTCAGAGGTTTTTTATGATTATCAAAATGCCCTACTCTAAAATCTTGTTCTGATAATTCATATCCTTGAATCATCGTGCCCATAGCACCATCTAATATGAGTATTCGTTGTTCAAGTGCTTTTTCCAGTTCTTTATTCATAATGTCGTGCGTAAAGAAGAAAAGGTTCGAGTGAACGGGCTAACTTATCTTTTTCCTTCGGAATCGGATTTGGCACCTTTTCACTTTGTTGTGATAGGTTGCCAAGGTTTCAAAGGGCCTGTCCCTCCACCTTTCTTCATAAGTTTATTTAAATGAACGCGGTGCAAAGATACAAACAGATTTCAACTTTTAAAACATAAGTGTAACTTTGAAAAAAACATGAAATTTTTCAGAGTAATCAATAGCTTCATTCCTGCATTAGTAGGACTAAGATTTTTAGTTAAAAATGAAAACAATTTTAAATTTCATATTTTGGCTTTTGGGCTAATAATTTGCTGCGGTTTTTTTCTCGGAATCAATCGTTTTGAATGGCTTTTTTTAGTTTTAAGTGCAGGAATGGTTTTCGTTGCTGAAGGAATTAATACAGCAATTGAGAAAACGGCCGATGAAATTGATCTAAAAAGAAATCCCCATATTAAACGAATTAAAGATATTTCCTCCGCAGCTGTTCTGCTTGCAGCCTTGTTCTCTGTTCTTGTAGGAACCATTATTTTCTTTCCTTATCTCATGAAGCTGTTTTGCGACACATTGTGAGTCTATTGCCTGGTAAACTCGAAACGATCCCTTTCATTTCCAATGTTAAAAGATACGATTGTAATTGGGAGAAAGTAAGACCTGATTTAATGTAGAGAATATCAAAATGAATGTTTGGTGAAGACTCGATAATTTGTACGATTACTTTTTCTGTAGCATCTAATTCAAATCCAATGAAAAATTTTTCCTGTTGAGGTTGTCTCGACCAACTTAAAACAGTACGCACATCGTCTGCACTCGTTATTACGTTGGCCACGCCTTTTCTGATGAGGTGATTGCAGCCCATGGATGTTTCACGCCTAACATCCCCGGGAAGAGCAAATACGTCGCGGTTGTAATCAAAAGCGAGCTCAGCGGTTATAATAGACCCCCCTTTTTCTTTGCTTTCTATAACTACAGTTGCATCACAAAGTCCTGCTACAATGCGATTTCTCATGGGGAAATTTTCGCGATCAGGTTCTGTTTCTATCAAAAATTCTGTTGCGATTCCTCCATTATTCAACATTTTTTTTGCCAAATTTTTGTGAAGACTGGGATAAATTCGATCCATTCCGTGTCCCAAGATACCTAAAGTTTGAATATTATTTTTAAGACATAGAAAATGTGCTTGGGCATCGATCCCATAAGCTAAACCGGAAACTATGAGCAAGTTGTCGTTTGTCAATTCCTCTAATAAATTTTCGAGAAAATTTTGCCCATATTCTGTCGGAAATCGTGTGCCCACAATTGCAAGAATTTTTTGTTGATTCCAATCAAAGTTCCCCTTTGAATAGAGCACAATCGGCGCGTCAGCACACTGTTTTAGCCTCCTCGGGTAATCCTCATCTAAAAAGAAAGTGGTTTTGATTTCATTTTTTAGATTGAACTCGAGTTGTTTCTCTGCCAAGCCGAGGGCTTTTTCCCTTTTTAAACCACTTATTATTGTTTTATGAACACCTGTTTGAAGCCAAAGTTCGTGGTTGCTTAAACTGAAAAAACTGTGATAATCGGTTATTTGTCCTATCAATTTGCTTAGTCTGCTTGCTCCAACGCCATGAAGCTGGCTCAGGGCAATTTTACAAAGGGTGGTTTGCTCGTTCAAATTTTTTATTAGTTTCGTTTTATTAATTTAGTTAAAATTTTTGTAAAAACTATGAGAAAAATTATTGTCACCTTACTTATTAGTCTGTTTCACTTGAGTGCAACTGCGCAAATTCGAGGTGCAATCGTAGATGGTAAAAAGGGTGACCCAATACCTGGTGTGAAAATTTTGCTGTCGAGTGGTGAAAAAACCTCCGCAAACATCGCAGGCGAATTTATTCTTAAACCGGCGAAGTACCCAGTTAAATTAATAATTTCTTCATTTGGATATGAATCAGATTCATTATGGATAACCAAGGATACGACTTTCGTAAAATCATTGTACGTGGAATCCATTCAAATCAAAACGGTGGTCGTCACTGCCGGAAGACGTGCGCAAGAAATTGAGGAGGTACCAATTTCCATGGAAATTTTACGTCCTGAACTCATCAACAACAAAGGAATAGCTAATTTAGAGCAAGCCGTCGACCAATCACCGGGTGTATACGCCATGGATGGGCAAGTAAGCATTCGCGGCGGTGGTGGCTATTCATATGGTGCAGGCAGTCGGGTTATGCTGCTTTGGAATGGAGTACCTATGCTTTCGCCCGATATTGGCGATGCCAAATGGAATTCTATTCCCATGGAGCAGACATCACAAATAGAGGTTATAAAAGGAGCTTCCTCAGTTCTTTATGGAAGCGGAGCACTTAACGGAATTATTTCATTAACGGAGAAAGAACCAACCATTCAAGGTAAGCTGGCAGTAAAAGTTCAGTCGGGGGTGTATGACAACCCGAGAAGAGCCTCCATGAAATGGTGGAATAAAAATCCCACATTTCACTTGGTTGACATTTACGGGGGTAAAGCGTTTAAAAAATTTGGGGCATCGTTCGGTGCAAATATGTACCTAGATTCCGGCTATCGCCAAGGTGAAAGTGAAAAACGATTCAGGATTAATGGATCATTTTTCTTACGGTCGGACAAACTGACAAAATTAAAGACGGGCTTGAGTTATAATTTTCAGTACCAAGATGTAAATATGTTCATTTTGTGGAAAAATGATTCAAGTTGCTATCAACCAATGGATAATACACTCAGTCGACAAAAAGCCATTCGGCTTAATATTGATCCGTATTTAAAATTTGTAGATAATAAGAATAACAAACATTATTTAAGAACCCGATATTACCTCGTAACGACAGGGAACAATCAGAACTATAAGGACGCTTCATTTGCCCAGCTCTTTTATACAGATTATCAATTTCAAAAAAGTATTTTGAGTGGTGTAAATTTGACGGCAGGGGCTACCGCAAATGTTGGCACAGTAAAGAGCTGGGTTTTTCAGAATCACATTTCTCAAAATTATGCAGCGTATTCTCAGGTAGAAGCGAAGTTTAAAAAACTAGATTTAACAGGGGGTATGCGATTAGAGTATTATAAGCTCGATACCATGTCAGTAGATTCTCGTTTTGAATATTTAGACTCTCTTTTTATTCCGGTTTATCCGATTTTTAGACTAGGTTCACATTATGCCTTGAATAAGGCCTCCCACCTCAGGATGTCACTTGGTCAGGGAGTGCGCTTCCCCTCTATAGCTGAGCGCTATGTTTCTACCTCTGTCGGAGGATTAATAATATTTAAAAATCCAAATTTACGGCCTGAAAAAGGATGGTCTGGAGAGATAGGATTTAAACAAATCGTAAAAATTGGTAAAAGTTGGAAAGGCTACTTAGATGTTGCCGGGTTTATCAATGAATATAGCAATATGACTGAGTTTACCTTTGGCGTGTATAATCCATTGACAGGAGACAAATTGACCTGGTTGGGCTATGGAATTGCTTCACCCGAGGATTCAGCCATCTGGAATGCCTTGACTGCCCAAGGGGTTGACTTTAATCAGTGTGTTGGTTTTAGGGCAGTAAACGCTGAAAAAGCAAGAATTTCGGGGATTGAATTTGCATTCAATAGTCAAGGGCGTATCGGGCCAATTGAGGTGACCTCGCTAGTAGGATACACCTACATGAACCCGATTAGTTTAAATACCGATTCAATTTACAAACAAACTTTTTCAGATACGAGTACGAATATTCTGAAGTATCGCTTCCGACATATGGCAAAATCAGACATTCAGCTTGGCTACAAGAATTTTGAATTGGGCTTTTCAACGCGATTTAATAGTTTAATGATTAATATTGATAAAGTATTCGAAGAGCCAATTGGAACACAAGAAATTTTGCCCGGGCTTAAAGAATACAGGGAAAAAAACAAAAAAGGCGCATTTGTAGTTGATCTAAGGATAGCCTATTCAATTAAAAAACAATACCGATTTAACTTTATCGTCAACAACCTTCTGAATGCTGAATACGCTTCAAGACCAGGAGATATTCAAGCTCCACGAAATTTTATTTTACAATTTCAGTGCAATCTTTAAGGGTAAAATTAAAAGGCCTATTCTGTGTGTTTTTCATAAAAAACGATTAATATTGAATTCTAAACTATGTTTATGAAAGGAAAGTTATGTTTTCTCACCTTCTGTTTTTTTGTTCCTTTTCTTAAGGCTCAGATAACAGGAAAAGTGATAGATGCATCGAATAAACAACCCATAATAGCGGCAAAGATTATCTCTTCGGATGGAAATAAAGTAAAATCCGATTTGGAGGGTAATTTTAAATTAAATAGTTTAAATTTTCCCGTCACGATTATTACATCTATGCTGCAATTTGAAAATGATACGGTCACAGTAACCGGTCCAGGAGAACTTATAATAATACTTCAAGCCCCAACAAAAGATTTGGGAACAGTGGTTGTTTCTGCAGGCCGAAGAAAACAAGCCATAGAGGAAGTGCCGGTATCAATGGAAATTATTCGTCCTCAACTGATTGATAACAAGGGGATAACCGATTTAGAAGCCGCAGTAGACCAAACACCCGGAGTATTTACAATGGACGGTCAAGTGAGTATTCGGGGAGGCTCAGGTTTTGCCTATGGCACCGGGAGCCGAGTCCTTTTACTTTGGAACGGAATGCCCCTTTTGTCTGGATATGCCGGAGATACTCAATGGAATGCAATTCCAATGGAGCAAGCCTCACAAGTTGAGGTGATGAAAGGAGCATCCTCTGTTCTGTACGGAAGTGGTGCATTAAATGGCGTGATTTCTTTACAAGAAAAGGAACCAAGTACCAAAGCAGAAACAAAGGTTAAACTGCAATATGGACTCTACGATGGCCCCAAACGTGAATCCATGAAATGGTGGGGTAAAGATTCCGCTCAGCGCTTCAATCCAATGAATCAGCAAATTGAAGTTTTTAGAAGTCAAATGTTTGCGCGTTATGGGTATACCTTATCTACGACATTATTTCATAACGATGGTTACCGTCAAGGAGAGAATGAATACAGAGGTAGAGTGAGTGGGACCGTATACTTTCGTCCGGTAAAATGGGAGCGCTTGAAAGCGGGAATTGGCTACAATTATCAGATTCAGAAAACAGGAAATTTTTTAATTTGGCAAAGTGACTCTCTTGGCTACACACCAAGTGGAGGAGTCGACACAAGTAATGCCGCTTCTACCTTGACGTATAATCTAGGACAGCGCTTATTTATTGATCCCTATTTAAAATTTATCGATAAGAACAACAACAAACACCAATTAAAAACGCGCATGTATTATGCGGAAAATACGAATATCAATAAACCTGATCAAAGTAATGGAGCGATTATTTATTTCACGGATTACCAATTTCAAAAGCAGTGGGACAATGGCATTACCCTAACTTCAGGACTCTCAAATATTTACAATGTGGTTTTCTCCAATCTATTTGGTGATCACAATTCGAATAATGCCGCTGCCTACACGCAATACGAACACAAATTGATGAAAAAACTTGATTTAAGTGCAGGTTTTAGAGTAGAACACTTTATTATGGATGGGAGAATCGGAGATTCGGATTTTAAATTTGGGAAAGATTCTAGTGCCTTTACTATTCCGGTTTATCCTATTCTTCGCGCAGGATTACACTATGAAATCGCAAAGTATACTCATTTTAGAATAAGTGCTGGGCAAGGAATTAGATACCCTGCAGTAGCCGAACGCTACACGCAAACGTCAGTTGGAGCATTGAATATTTTTCCTAATGCCACTCTAACACCTGAAAAAGGATGGGCAGGAGAAATTGGGATAAAGCAAGGAGTTAAAATTGGCGAATGGAAGGGAATGTTTGATGCTGCTTGGTTTATCAATCGGTACCAAAATATGATCGAATTTACATTTGGGTTTTATAACCCCCCATCCATCCAACTTTCAACTGATCCAAATGATCCTGGATACATCAACAAATGGGTAGGCTTTAGGGCCAATAATGCCGAAGCCGCACAGATTAGTGGGTTCGATCTTTCGTTTAATAGCATGGGGGAAATTGGAAATGTAGAAATTATATCCTTAATCGGTTATACTTACATGAATCCAATTAGTTTAAATAATGACCCGCAATACTTATCTACGTTCAGTGATACAGTATCAGGGATGTTAAAATATCGGTTTAGACATTTGGCAAAGGCGGATATTGAGGTTAATTACGAAAATTATAGCGTCGGTATTTCATGCAGGTACAATAGCAATATGGCCAACGTTGATAAAGTTTTTGAAGAACCTATTGCGGGTGACACCTATATTTTACCCGGTTTAAAAGAATACCGAAAAATATACAACAAAGGAAACCTCGTTTTTGACGCTCGATTTGCTTTTAAGTTGAATGAAAAGGTACGATTAAGTCTGATTGGTAATAATATTTTGAATACTGAATATACATCACGTCCGGGTGATATCCAACCTCCTCGAAACATTGCTGTTCAAGCTCAAATAAAATTTTAATTGAAAGTACTCGGAATCATACCCGCTCGTTATTCTTCCAGTCGATTTCCCGGAAAACCCTTAGTCGATTTGAAAGGAAAAACGATGATTCAACGTGTGTACGAAGGAGCTTCTAAATCTTCATTAATTGATGAAGTCATTGTAGCCACGGATGATCAACGCATAGTCGATGAGGTATTAAGATTTGGAGGGAAGGTTGAATGGACTCGTGCTGACCATGCATCGGGAACAGATAGATGTGCGGAAGTGGCCGAAAGACATTCGAATGCAGATTTAATCATCAATATTCAAGGCGACGAACCGTTGATAAATTACCTACAGTTGGATGAATTAATCCATGAATTTAAAGACCCTTCCGTAGAGATTGCTACACTTGCAACTCCGTTTAAAGAGGAGCTTGAATTTAAGAATCAGAACAGGATAAAAGTAGTGCTGAATGCCGAAAGAGATGCGCTTTATTTTAGTAGAGCGGCCATTCCTTCAAATTCTCATGGAAATTCTCTGAGTAACGTAAAATTAAAACATATTGGTGTGTACGCATTCCAAAGACAGGTGCTTTTGACAGTTGCAAAATTACCAGTTTGTAAATTAGAACAAGAAGAATCGCTCGAACAACTGCGTTGGATCTATTACAATTGGAAAATTAGGGTAGGAATTACACAAATCGATACGCCCAATATCGACACCCTTGAGGATGTTCAAAAAGTGCTGGATATGTTGTAAAAAAATTCAATAATCATTCACTTAAGTTTTGTACTTTTGATTTATGTATAAGTTAGAATCAGGCATTGTTGATTTGTTGATGAAACACAATTGCGTAGTAATTCCCGGATTAGGTGGATTTATTGGTAAAAAAATACCTGCAAAAATTGATGTTTCTCATGGAATCTTGTTGCCACCGTCAAAACAATTTCTATTCAATGTCAATCTTGTTGAAAACGACGGTTTATTGGTTCATTACATTTCCGCAAAAAGCGTTGTAGAATATTTTACTGCCGAGCAATTTATTTCTGAGAAAGTTTCGGAGTGGAAAATTGATTTACAGCAGGGAAAGCCGATTCGAATTGATCAATTGGGGCTCATACAAAAAAAGACAAATGGTATCATTGAATTTACCCAAGATGCTGATTCAAATCTCTTGTTACAGTCATTCGGACTTCGCGAACTGCATTTTGTTCCTGTAATTCCAGAGGTTGATCAAACTCAAAAAGAGACGACCGCAATCAAACCTGTAAAGAAAAAACGGAACGTTTGGAAATATGCTGCCGCTGCCTGTCTCTTACCGATAGCTTTTTACAGTTTCTGGCTGCCAACACAAACCAATGTTTTTCAGTCCAAGGTTATTTCAATAGACGACTTCAACCCCTTCAAGGAAAGAATAAAAGCTGATTATGAACGCAAAGATTTTTCGTATTCCAGGGATTTGAAAAATAACGATGATACATTGGAATTAATAAAATCTGAGGACAACTCAATAGTTACCTATGTTTATGACGAGAACACTAAGATTCCTGTTCGCTTAGAAAAAAAAATAAGTTCACCCAAGAAAACTCTCAAAAAAGTAAAGAAAAAATATTCATCTATCTCCACACTTGCAACAGGTAATTCAGGAAGATATAAAGTCGTTGTAGGTTGTTTCGCAAAAATGGACAATGTGGAGAGGTTTAAAGCAAGATTAATTCAAGACGGATTCAATGCAGTACATGAAAAGTTCGGCACCTTATTTCGCGTTGTTATCAAATCAACTGATACCAAGACTGTCGCTAATGAAATGGTGAAGTTGTCCCGTCAAAAAGGCTATAAAGGCTGGATTTTAAAAAATTAAGTTCATGAAAAATTATGTTCTTATAATTTTTATTCTGTCCATACTTTTACTTGGATGCAAGAAAAAAAATCAACCAACGGCACGGGAAATTGCCTTACAAGATTACCAAACAAACTATTTAGGATCCGTGGTCGCAACGACCGGATGGACAGGAAACACAGCAAACTGCAACGCCGGAAGTTTACCTCAAACAACCCACGACAAAGTGCTACAACGAATAAATTACTTCCGTCGATTGGTAGGATTAAATGACAATACGACCTTGGATGCTTCAAAATTTGCAATGTACCAAGAAACTGCTTTGATGATGAAGGCAAATAATGCCCTAAGCCATACTCCTCCGAGTACATGGGCCTGTTACTCCCAGTCCGGTGCCGATGGTGCGGCTACGAGTAACATTGCACTTGGGGCCGGAGCTGCCGATGCAGTTACCTTGTTCATTAATGATCCTGGATCAAACAATACGGCAGTAGGTCATCGCCGGTGGATTCTTCATTCGGCAAAAACCCAATTTAGTTATGGCAGTACGAATTCTTCTATGGCATTGGGAGTTATCGGAACTGCTGGAGGTAATACCCAAATTCCACCCTTTATTGCTTATCCACCTGAAGGCTATATCCCTCAACCTTTAACTTTTCCACGTTGGTCTTTTGGGATTCCTGGTGCCAATTTCACGAACGCAACGGTATCCATGACAGGGCCAAATGGAAACGTACCTTTGAACATTATTTCGATAGCAGGAAACTACGGTGATAAAACCATTGTTTGGGAACCAGAAGGCATACTCACAAATAGTACCAGTGACGTAACCTACACTGTGACCGTTAGCGGAATCACCGGAGCACCACAATCCAGCTACACGTACTCAACGATTATTTTTAAACCCTGAAGCACTTTTAATAATTGAAGAAAGATCAAGTAATAATTTAGTAAAGACGGGCACAATAGTTAGGGATGAAGCAAGATGAATTTTAGACGGATTCATAACCCCGTTTGAAAAGTTTGGCACTTTATTTCGTGTTGTGATAAAACAACCTCGGGAAATCGTAGGAGATAACATGGAGAAGCAAACACATTTTTTAGATAGTAAAAATTATTAAAAATAAGCGTATGAAAAAAGAATTAATTTATTTAATTATTATTCTTGCAGGGACCTCAAGAGTTAGTGCACAACAGTCTTCAACAAATGTTGAAGGAAGTAAATATCAATTTTCTAAAGTAGTTTCTTATGACGCAACACCGGTACAAAGTCAAGGGATGACGGGTACCTGCTGGAGTTTCTCCGCGCTCTCATTTTTGGAGTCAGAACTGATTAGAAAAGGACAAAAAAATATAGAACCCCTTTCCGAAATGTATATCGTTCGTAAAGCCTACGAGATGAAAGCTGAAAAATACCTGAGAATGGACGGAAAAGTAAATTTCTCGGAGGGCGGAGCATTTCATGATATTCCGCTGGTTGTAGATAAATACGGAATTGTTCCCTACTCTGCATACGATGGCTTGAACGGAGCAAAATCTTACAACCACAGCGAAATGTTTAAGGATCTTGACCGTGAGATGAAGCTTGTTTTGTCCAAAATTGGTACAGAAGAGGGTGTGAATTCAGATTATAAAAATAAAATAGCAGCTATTTTAGACAAATATCTTGGTCCTGAGCCAAGCGCGTTCACAGTAAATAATCAAAAATATGATCCAAAAATATACGCAAACATGCTCGGATTAAAAATGGATGATTATGTATCTATAACTTCCTTTTCAAACCATGAATTTAATATGCCGTGTATGCTGGAAATCCCAGATAATTGGGCCTGGGGGAAAAGTTACAATGTTCCACTTCAAGATTTGGTGACTATCACTATCGAGGCCCTAAATAAAGGGTATACCTTAGCTTGGGGGGCGGATGTTTCTGAAAAAGGATTTAGTTTTAAGAATGGAATTGCCATTGTTCCGGAAAATTCAGCAACGATTGAAGTTTCTGGAAAAGACAACCGTAATTTCAACGATGCAGGAGCAAACAGAATGGGAAATGCTTTTTTATCCCCTGTAAAGGAGATGAAAATCACACAGGAGGTTCGACAATACGGGTACGATAATAAAACAACTACCGACGATCATGGAATGCACATTGTTGGTCTTTACACGGACCAAAACGGCACTCGTTATTTTTTAGTAAAAAACTCGTGGGGAACCTCGAATTATCCAAAAGGTTATTTGTATGTTTCAGAAGCTTATTTCAAATACAAAACGATAAATATTTTCGTCCACAAGGATGCCATACCCGGCGAAGTGAAAGCAAATTTTAGCCCCGGAACATTTAACTAAAGTAGTGGACCTCAAATCATACGAAAAGAAACAATATGTATTTATTTTCGTTAACCAAAATATAAAAATTCTAATTACAACCGTGAAAACAAAAATTTTAATCCTCAGCACATTACTTACGTTGGTATTCTCCTCCTGTAGAAAACGGTTCGATAACGATCAATCTGCTTTAATGAATTACAAAATTGAAACGGCGTTTGATGAAATGACTAACATATCGGATCAAGCCATCACTGGCAACATGGTTTACTATAAATCAGGTGAAGTTGTAACAACGCAACCTGGAGATAAGCCATTAACGCTTAAAGCCCCTTGTAATGTAATTATAACAATTGACACTCTAAATGCCTTTAAAATAGTAACGGTCGATTATGGATCAACCAATTGTGAATGTAATGACGGTAAAACAAGAAGAGGAAAAATTGTAACAACTTTCACGGGGCAATACATTGCTCTAGGAACTGTAATTACACATACTCCCGTTGATTACTACGTGAACGATATCAAATACGAAGGTACTAAAACGGTAACTAATATGGGATTAAATGGAAGCGGTCAGCCGTATTTCAATGTCCAAATTAATGGTTCAGCAACCAACACCGATGGGGAAGTCATTACCTATACTTCCACTCGAGTTCGTACGTGGGTTCAAGGGTTTAATACTCTATTGAATCGATTTGATGATGAATATTCAATTTCAGGAAATGCGAATGCTACTTTTTCAAACGGTGGTGGATATACTGCTGAAATAACTAACCCTTTGTTGGTAAAAGTTGGCTGCCCCTTTCCTGTTAGTGGAATGCTGAAGATAACCCCTGAAACTAGGCCGGTGAGGACCGTTGATTATGGTCAAGGCACTTGTGATTTTACGTTTAGCGTTACCGTAAATGGAGTTACATTCACCATCAATTAGGTTAAATACAGTTGGCTAAGTAAAATGAAATTGAAAGTGTCAATTGAACACTTTATATCTTTCGTTGTTAACATCAAAGGTCCTTAAATAGTTCATTTAGTTTGAGTAAGATGAAAAAAATTGGAATTAATGGATTCGGCAGAATCGGCCGAGGGTTCGCGAGAATCGCCTTGACGAATCCTACTATAGATGTTTGTTTGGTGAATGATTTAGCGGATATCAATACCCTAGCACATTTACTTAAATATGACTCCATTCATGGACAATTTTCTTTGTCTTTTCACAAAGAAGGTAATGATTTAATTTTTGAAAATGGCAAACGCATTACTTTCACGCAAATTAAGCAGGCGCTCGAATTACCCTGGAAGTCTTACGGTATTGATACAGTTATTGAATCAACGGGTATATATTTATCTAAAGAAAAAGTGAGTGAGCACCTCCAAGCAGGTGCAAAAAAGGTAATTATTTCTGCTCCAGCGTTAACAGATGATATACCCACTGTTGTGCTTGGTGTCAATGAATCAACTGTTGACTTTAATTCGGATATTCTTTCTAATGCCTCATGTACAACCAATAATTCTGCTTCGTTAATCAGTGTTTTGCGATCTATTCTAGATATTCAAGTCGCCTACATTTCCACTATTCATAGTTATACTTCGGATCAACGTTTGCACGATGCGCCACACAAAGATTTAAGGAGGGCGCGAGCAGCAGCTCAATCCATTGTACCAACTTCAACAGGTGCGGCAAAAGCAATTACAAAGATTTTTCCTGACTTGGAAGGAAAGGTTACAGGTGGTTCGGTAAGAGTTCCGGTGATAGATGGCTCTATGACTGAGCTAACGGTTATAACTCCTACCAAAATAACTGCTAGCGAAATAAATGCAGCAATGAAAAATGCTTCGGAAGGAAGTTTGAAAGGGATTCTCGCTTACACTGAGGACCCAATCGTATCTTCAGATATTATTGGGCATCCTGCAAGTTGTATATTTGATGCTGATTTAACCTTGGTGTTTAACAACCTCGTTAAAGTAGTGGGATGGTACGACAACGAAACAGGTTACGCGAATAGACTAGTAGAATTAGCTAAACGCTTTTAATTCTCGACTGCTTCAATTCCTGGTAAAATTTTTCCTTCAAAATATTCGAGCAAGGCACCACCGCCAGTACTGACATGGCTTACTTTCTCTGATAGCCCAAATTTTTGAATAGCAGCAGCGCTGTCTCCTCCACCAATCAGGGTGAAGGCCCCACTAGAAGTTGCTTTTACAACAGCTTCTGCCACTGATTTTGTTCCAGAAGAGAATGCCTGCATCTCAAAGACACCCATAGGTCCATTCCACAAAACAGTTTGACTCTCACTTATTACTTTTGAAAAAGCAGCCTGAGAGGCAGGACCAATGTCTAAACCCATCCATTTATCCTCTATTGTTTTGCTATTACAGATCTTGAATACTGCGGTGGTAGAAAAAGCATCTGCAACAATTGAATCGACGGGTAAGTGAATTTGAACACCTTTTTCTTTCGCTTTTTCTAGAATTTCTAGACATGTGGATAGTCGTTCATCTTCACATAATGACGCTCCAATTGTGCCCCCTTGAGCTTTGAAAAAGGTATATGCCATCCCTCCACCAATAATGATGTGATCTGCTACATTTAATAAATTTTCTACGATAAGTACCTTATCGGAAACCTTAGCCCCTCCAACTATTGCAGTGAAAGGTCTTTTTGTTTCTTGCATAACTTTTTTAGCGCTTTCAATTTCAGCGGCCATGAGAAATCCAGCCATTTTATCATCAGGAAAAAAGCTTGCAATTTGAGTGGTTGATGCGTGTGCTCGATGTGCCGTGCCAAATGCATCATTTACATAACAATCACCCAATTCACTTAACTTTCTTGCAAACTCTGTATCACCTCTAGTTTCCTCTTTGTAAAAACGCACATTTTCCAATAAAAGAACCTCCCCAGGTGATAACTTTTCTGCTAAACTCTTTGCTTCATGACCGATACAATCTCCGGCGAATTTAACTTCCCTTCCAAGCACATTTTCGATTCCTTTTACGATATGCTTAAGCGAACTTTTATCTTCAGGACCTTCTTTTGGACGTCCTAAATGCGACATTAAAATCAAAGAACCTCCGTTTTCTAAAATATGCAAAAGAGTGGGAGCAGATGCTCGAATGCGTTTGTCATCAGTTATTTCGAAAGTTTCCTTATCCAGCGGTACATTAAAGTCCACACGTACGAGAACTTTTCTTCCAGAAAAAGAATAGGTGCTGAAATTTATCATGAAAAATCTTTTTTGCAAAACTAAACATTCGTCTGGGAATTTAAAATTTTTGTAACACTGATGCTAATTTGAATTTATTTATGCAGTTTTGTGTAAATATAGAAAAATGAAAAAAATTAGTTTCCTACTAACTTGCCTTATCGCGCTGTCGGCCTGTAAATCGGTAGATAATGTAAATCCCTCAGATGAAATTGTAGATGAATTACCATTTAATCCAGAAGAGATGGATTTTTCTGAATATGAAGGGGATTTCGAAGTCCCCGAAACTTTTGAAAATGAAACGCCAACGGTTAGGGCTATATATAACCCTTCTAGAACGCTTTGGGTAGACCTAGTTCATACAAAACTCGAAGTTTCTTTTGATTGGGGTAACTCAAAATTATTGGGAAAGGCCACCTTAACCATGAAGCCGCATTTTTACAATACCGACTCTGTTACCTTGGATGCTAAGGCAATGGATATAAATAGTGTGTCTTTGAATGGTAAAAAACTTCCATTTACCTATGACGATCAATTGCACCTTAGAATCAAATTGGATAAAGTGTACAAAAAGGACGAGAAATTTACTTTGTTGGTTGATTATGTGGCAAAACCTGAGGAGCGAGAAACAAATGGAAGTGCTGCCATTACTTCAGATAAAGGGCTTTATTTTATAAATCCAAAGGGAGAAGACAGTGATAAAATGCCACAAATTTGGACGCAAGGTGAAACGGAAGCGAACTCTGTTTGGTTTCCAACCATTGACGCTCCTAACGCCAAAACATCTCAAGAAATTTATATAACAGTAGAGGAGAAATTTTTAACACTGTCCAACGGAAAGTTAGTTTCATCCAAAAAAAATGGAAACGGAACGCGAACGGATTATTGGAAACAAGACTTACCGCATGCACCTTACTTATTCATGCTGTTTGTAGGTGAATTTAAGGTTGTCAAAGATTTTTACACACGCCAAGACGGCTCAAAAATGGAAGTAAACTACTATGTAGAGCCGAAGTATGAAGGTGATGCACGTGCTATTTTTGGTGAAACACCTGCCATGATTAAGTTCTTTTCTCAAAAACTTGGAGTGGAATACCCTTGGGATAAATACAGCCAGGTTGTGGTGAGAGATTATGTATCCGGTGCAATGGAGAATACGGGAGCTGTAATTTTTGGTGATTTTGTTTACAAGAATCAACGAGAACTTTTGGACGGAAACGATCAATCGACGATCGCACATGAACTTTTCCATCATTGGTTTGGAGATTTGGTAACGTGCGAATCTTGGGCGAATCTTCCGTTAAACGAATCGTTTGCCAATTATTCACAATACCTATGGGATGAATATCGCTATGGTCTAGATGAAGCAGATTACCAGGCTGAGCAAGAAGCTCAAGGATACTTTAATTCGTCTTCTTTTCAAGGGTATCATAACCTAATTTGGTATGATCACAACGATAAAGAAGACATGTTTGATGGCCACTCTTACAACAAAGGAGGCAGAATTTTGCATATGCTTCGCAATCATTTAGGTGATGATGCATTTTTCAAAGGATTGAACAACTACCTTGTATCCAATAAATATAAGGCCGCTGAAGTTCACCACTTGCGTTTGGCCTTTGAAGAGGTGAGTGGACAAGATCTAAATTGGTTTTTCGATCAATGGTTTTTAGGTAAAGGACATCCCGTGATTTTTACGGAACAGTTCCTTGATAAAAATACTGTAACTCTTAAAGTTGTACAAAGACAAAACCTTAAAGAAAAGTTTCCAATTTACCGTATTCCAGTAGAGGTTGCCATTTGGGATGATAACGGTAAGCGAATAGAAAAAGTATTACTAGACAGCCTTGAGCAAACGTTTTCATTTTCTTTCACTGGCCAATTAAAGAACATTTTGTTCGACCACCAGCAAATGTTACTGGGCAGGTTGTATGAGGATAAACCAATGGAGCAGTATGCCCATCAATTCAAGAATATGGACCGTTGGAAGGCAAAATTTGTTGCATTCAATCGTCTGAAAGGGAGTGCAAAATTGGCTGAAATTCTAGAATTAGCTTTGTCAGATAAATTTTGGCATATTCGCGAGTTGGCAGCTTCTCACATTGTAGAAAATCTGAAACAGGATCCGGAAGCAAAAGACTTGTCAGATAAATCAAAAAGTCTAATCGTAAAAATGGCAAGTGCTGATCCTAAATCATCAACCCGTTCAAAAGCATTGGAGGCAGCTGTATTTTTTGCAGATAATGATAAGATGGTGCCTTTATTGACAAATGCCATTAAATCGGACTCGTCTTATACAGTACAAAGTAATGCGATTTCATTACTCATTGACTTGGGAACAAGAATTGAAGCATTTAAAGAGGCAAGCAGTATTTTGGACGATTTAAAATTAACAAAAGATATAAAAGTTAAGTTAATGGTAGCTGAGGCCCTAAGTCAGTCCGGTGATGCCAAACATTATGAGTTTATTAGACAATTTGCAGAGGAAAAATTATCAAGCAAGGAGGCCTTTAGAACTTTCATAGCTTACATAGTTTTTGTTACAAATATGGAAGTTCAGGAGGACCGTTTCGAATGGATGGAGAGTTTGGTAAAATATACTGAAGAAAAAGCTCTGAATCCGCAGGGAGATATTGAAAATTATCTCTTTCGTATTGTTCAATATATCCAAGAGGTTGTTACAAATAAAATCGATCAATTTAACACACGGATATCAGAGCAAGCCCAAGATTCACAAGCCCTTGAACAATTAAAACTCAAGTACGAAAATTTGTTGGATAGATTAAATCAAATACCAACGGAATAGTTTTATTTTTTCAATAAGTTAGTTGCAGAAGCTTGTGCTGTAGGCATAATCACTATGTCATTGATGGTAACATGTGCTGGTCGGGAACAAACATAAGATACAGCGTCGGCTACGTCCTCCGCGTAGAGCGGAATATATCCCTGATAAATACTTTTTGCTGCTTGCGTATCTCCTTTAAAGCGTACCGTTGAAAATTCTGTATCTGCGGCACCGGGTGCTATGTTCGTTACCTTTATACCATAAGGTAATAAGTCAATGCGCATTGCTCGCGAAAGTGCATCCACTGCGTGTTTGCTCGCGCAATAAACATTCCCCCCCGGATACACCTCTTTTCCTGCAATACTCGCAATATTCACAATTTGACTATTCGGGTGATTTTTTAAATAAGGGATGACAGCTTTACTGACATAAAGCAGACCTTTCACGTTCGTATCTATCATTCTATCCCAATCTTCAGATATTCCCACATCAATTGGACCACGGCCTACCGCTAGTCCTGCATTGTTTATTAAGATATTAATTCCGCAGGTCACTTGCGATGGAAGCTTACACAATGCATTCTCGACCTCCCCCTCATTTCGAACATCAAAACAAGAAATGACGCATTCAACATTTGAATGCAGCGCTCCAAGTTCTCGCTGTAGTGATTCCAATCGATCTTGCCTCCTACCTGTTACGATGATATTTCTCCCTGTAGCAGCAAACTTTCTTGCAATGGCCTCTCCAAATCCGGACGTTGCTCCAGTTATTAAAGTATATGTTTGATTCATGCCTGTTTGTATTAGGATAAATTTAGCTTACCTTATTCGAATGCTAACAATATTGAACTTAAATGATTTTCGGTAATTGATAATTATCTCCAAGTTCCGAAACACTGTTAAAATACAATTCATTTATTCATTTTGTTTCAACATGACCGCTTCCTGAACACTTTATTGTATATTAAAGGCAAAGTACGACAACTTGTCAGTAATTTCCTAATGGCATAAGGATTGCCATAGAATTGGCTAAAAAAAGAATTATGAAAACCGGACAAATTAATGTTCAAACGGAAAATATTTTTCCAATTATCAAAAAATTTCTTTATTCAGATCATGAGATTTTTCTCCGCGAACTCATCTCGAATGCTGTCGATGCCTCTCAAAAGTTGAAGGTTTTACTTTCTCAGGGTGAATTTAAAGGAGAAGTGGGTGAATTAAAAGTAGAGGTCATTCTTGACGAAAAAAAGAAAACGCTCACGATTAGAGATAATGGTATTGGCATGACCGCGGATGAAATTGATAAGTACATAAATCAAATTGCATTCAGTGGAGCCGAGGAGTTTGTGCAACAATATAAAGGTAAAGACGGCGCAGATCAGATCATTGGGCATTTTGGTTTAGGGTTTTATTCTGCTTTCATGGTTGCAGAAAAAGTCCAAATACAAACGCTCTCTCGGCATGTGGGAGCAGAGGCCGTGCAATGGGAGAGTAATGGTTCGCCAGACTACACCATTGAGGAAATAACCAAAGATTTTCGCGGAACAGATATTGTTTTATTTATCTCAAAAGAGTCTAAAGAATTTCTTGATAAAAGTAGAATCCAAGGCATCTTGGATAAATATTGCAAGTTTTTACCCATTCCTGTCGTATTTGGAACTAAAACAGAGTACATTGATTCTCCAGATGGTGAAAAAGATGACAAAGGAAATATTAAACGTGTGGCAATTGAGGTTCCAAATCAAGTCAACAATACGAACCCGGCATGGACCAAAGCTCCAGCTGATTTAAAAGATGAAGACTACGATGGATTTTATCGCGAGTTATATCCCATGACTTTTGATAAACCCATGTTTCACATCCATCTAAATGTAGATTATCCTTTTAATTTGACAGGGATCCTTTATTTTCCAAAATTGAAGGAGAACATCGAGGTTCAACGAAATAAAATTAATTTATATTCTAATCAAGTTTTTATAACAGATAGTGTAGGAGAAATTGTTCCTGAATTTCTGACCTTACTGCATGGTGTTATCGATTCTCCAGATATACCACTGAACGTGTCGCGTTCCTATTTGCAGGCAGATGGAAACGTGAAAAAAATATCTGCGCACATTACAAAAAAAGTAGCAGATAAACTTGCTGAAATGTTCAAAAAAGATCGAGGTGATTTCGAGTCAAAATGGCAAGACCTACAAATTTTCGTGCAATACGGCATGTTATCGGAAGAGAAATTTGCAGAAAAAGCAAAGAGTTTCGCTTTGCTAAAAAGCATAAATGGAAAATATTACACCTTAGAGGAGTACAAAGATGCAATAAAAGCCCTTCAAACAGACAAAGAGGGAAACATGGTAATATTGTATTGTAACAAAGTTGATGAGCATTTTGCTCAGGTAAAGAATGCAAAGGAAAGAGGCTACGATGTAGTCGAATTGGATGGTCCTTTAGCCCCTCATTGGATTGGAAAATTAGAGCAGGACAATGATAAACTTAAATTTGTACGAATCGATTCCGATTCCATCGACAAGTTAATTCGAAAAGAGGGGGATTTACCTTCAAAACTGTCAAAAGAAGAGGAAGATAAATTGAAAATCACTTTTGAGGCGGTAGTGAATAAAGAAAAGTATACAGTACAGTTTGACAGCATGTCAGAATCTGATTCTCCGGTTATAATTACACAACCAGAGTTTATTCGAAGAATGATAGAGCAACAGCGACTTGGCGGTGGTAATAGCTTCTACGGGGCATTTCCCGAGATGTATAATGTAGTGGTGAATACAAATCATCCCAAGATCATTAAATTGCTAGAAAAAGAGGATTCAATTCGGGAACAGCAGGTGAAGTATTTAACAGACCTAGCATTCCTATCAAATGGACTTTTAAAAGGAGAGGCGCTTCATGAGTTTATTGAACGGAGTGTTGATCAGATTGGATAATTATTAAATTTGTAAGGGGTCATTGACCCCTTTTTTAATACGTTGTATTTTGTTTAAATGGATTCTTGGCATTGGTGCCTATTTACTGACGAGAAGGATTCTTTTTGGGTTTCTCGGTTTTATCGTCGGTTCCTTCATTGATTCAATTATAGATACTGACCGCACGCGTCAGCGGTACGGGAGATCTGGAGGAATAGGTTCAGACCCCTTTGATTATTACCGACGACAATCATCCAGGTATGATTTCCAGACCATGTTAATGGCGCTTTCGGCAGCAGTCATGAAAGCAGATGGAAAAGTGTTAAAAATTGAATTGAATTATGTCAAACAATTTTTTAGCATGCAATTTGGCAATCATTTCAGAGCTGAGCACCTTCAGATTTTGAAAGATTTCCTCTCTGCTGACATGATTCCATTACAGGAGATTTGCAGTGATATAAAATCAAGACTTCCCTATGAGCCGAGGGTTCAGCTACTACATTACCTATTTCATGTGGCAAAGTCCGACGGAGATGTTGCCACGAGTGAGTTGAATACCATCAATCGAATCTCTAATATGCTCGGTGTTTCTGCTACTGATTTTGAGAGCATTAAAAATATGTTTTACCGCAATGTGGATTCCGATTACAAGATTTTAGGAGTTGAGGCATCGGCCAGTGACGAAGAGGTAAAAAAAGCATACAGAAAAATGGCTATTTCGTTTCACCCTGACAAAGTAGCACAATTGGGCGACGAACATCAAAAGGCTGCTAAAGAGAAATTTCAACAGATTCAGGACGCCTACGAAGCGATAAAAAAAAGAAGAGGATTCAAGTAATTTCTTCTGCTTTTCCTTTTGTAAAATAAATAAGTTTATTACTTTTGCCGTCCGTTCGTCGAACACAGGTGGGATGGGTGAGAGGCTGAAACCAACAGTTTGCTAAACTGTCGTACGGGTAACTGTACCGCGGGTTCGAATCCCGCTCCCACCGCAATAAAAATGAAGGTGAAGGGATGAGAAGCCGCAGGGTTCGACCCGCAGAGAAACAGAGCATTGTATTTAATTTTCGAATTATACTCGAAAATTAGTCGAAGTACCAAAAGAAAATCAGAAGCGTCTGATTTTTTCAAACAATTAAGTTCGGGGCGTAGCGTAGTCCGGTCATCGCGCCTGGTTTGGGACCAGGAGGTCGCAGGTTCGAATCCTGCCGCCCCGACAAGGGGGATGAGCAGTCATCCCCCTTTTTAATTTATAAGGTCCCGTAGCTCAGCTGGATAGAGCAACTGCCTTCTAAGCAGTAGGTCTTTGGTTCGAATCCAAACGGGATCACTTGAAGCGCCTTACAGAAATGTGGGGCGTTTTTTTTAATGATAAGAATAATTTAATGATAGGTGAATCTTCCAAATTCACTTGAAATCTCAACACTTGACTTTTCAGCGGCCTCTACGCGACCAACTACCTGTGCTGCAACATTATATTTTTCAGAAATAGCAATTATTTCCGCGGCGATTTCCAAAGGAACATAAAGTTCCATGCGGTGCCCCATGTTAAATACTTTATACATTTCCTGCCATGGAGTAGCAGATTCCTCTTGAATCATTTTAAAAAGTGGAGGACAATCAAATAAATTATCTTTGACAATACGAAGGTTTTTAATAAAATGCAACACCTTAGTTTGGGCACCTCCCGAACAATGAACCATTCCATGAATATTGATACGATGCTTGTCTAGTATTTCCTTAATAATGGGTGCATAAGTTCGCGTTGGCGATAATACCAATTTACCTGCATCTAAAGGTGATTGCTCTACTTCAGAAGTCAAAAGTTTATTGCCAGCATAGACCAATTCCTCCGGCACATTCGGGTCAAAACTCTCGGGAAATTCGTAGGCAAGAGATTTATCAAATACATCGTGACGAGCTGAGGTTAGTCCATTGCTTCCCATTCCGCCATTGTATGAGGTTTCGTATGTGGCTTGACCATAGGAAGATAATCCCACGACAACATCTCCTGCTTGGATGTTCTCATTTGAAATTACCTCTTTTCTTTTCATTCGGCATACAACCGTGCTATCCACAATAATAGTGCGAACTAAATCTCCTAAGTCCGCAGTTTCACCACCAGTCGAATGAATGTCAATTCCGAAACCGCGCAAATCGTCTAATAATTCTTCAGTTCCGTTAATAATAGCACTCAAGACTTCCCCCGGGATAAGTTGCTTGTTCCTGCCAATCGTCGATGAAAGAAGAATTGGACCAGTTGCCCCAACGCACAATAAATCATCTAGGTTCATAATAAGCGCATCTTGTGCAATTCCTTTCCAAACACTTAAATCGCCTGTTTTTTTCCAATACATATAAGCCAGAGAAGATTTTGTTCCCGCTCCATCCGCATGCATTACCACACAATAATTTGGATCATTGGTCAGGTAATCCGGCACAATTTTACAAAACGCTTGAGGGAAAAGTCCTTTATCTAACTTTTTTATTGCGGCATGAACATCTTCTTTTCCGGCAGATACTCCGCGTGCTTGATATCGTTGGTCAGACATAAATTAAAGTTCTAAAACAAATTTAGCCATTTGAGGTATCTTGGCCCGAATTAGAGGAAAGATCTTTTAATATTTTGTTGACATCTTGCTCTGTTTCGTGCAATTTGGATTTGCAAATTTGAATCAATTCGCTTGCGCGTTTGACATAAGTTGATAATTCATCCAAATTGACAGAGCCCTCTTCCATTCGGTTAACAATTTCTTTAAGTTCTTCGAATGCTTCTGTGTAGGTAATTTCGTTTTTCATTTAACTAAAGTTAACTAATTCAGTAAATATACTTCCTTGATGTTTGGAAAAATAAGGAAAAAGGTGGACGTTTCGGGCTTTAAAATAATTAGTCCTAATATTTTTTGAATTTATACGCATCCAACCAGTAGATTACTTTAATGGAAAAACTATTCGTTGGACCATTTTCAAAAGTTGAGGTTAAATTTGACCAATAATTGATTTGAGTGAATTGATCCTCTGTGAAAATTGAATTTTTCCAAACAACATTTAATTCGCTTCCGGGTAGAAATACCCATTTATATTGCATGTCGATGGTAAAGGCATTGTAATTAATATCGTAGGCGCTCTTCCCATTATTGTCAAGTCCATCATAGGTTTCTATGTCTAAATAGTCTAACCTTCCTGAAGCGTTCAATAAAGCAAAATGAGTGTAGGCTACTGCTGAACGGTAGTGCCTTAATCGAAATGTTATGGCCATTCTATTCGTTAAAATAAAGTCGGCAGCAATGGATTGAATGGTATTCACCCTATTTCTTTTTCCGAAAATTGTCCCATTCTGTATTTGAGCTGGCGTTGAAAATTCGACAGCATAACCCTCTGAATTAAAACTGAAATCTTGAGACCACTCATAGATCATGGATAAATTATTATTAAATCTGATCCTTGGATTTAGGTTATAACTATATTCAATCCAATTTTCTCTTCCAACGAATACATATCCAATGCCACCGTCAAATGCGAAGGGTTTTTGATAATTCGTAGAAATCCACCCCTCAACATTGCTCCAGGTGGGCCTTATGAATGTTTCACCCCAAGTTCTAGGCTCAAAGTAATCGAAACTTTCTGTTAATGAGCTATTGATTCGAAGACCACCAGCGTCAAATTTACGAGATACTAGCACTAAGTTCATATTATTATATGTTCCAACGTATGCACTTGGGCTATACAAATAATTTTGACTAAAGGAACCGTTTACGATCAGTTTGCTCAGTAATTTACTTTTGGGTCTAAAGTTTCTGTAAGCACCTGAAACTTCAATAATTCGCCTATTGTTATTGTAGTTAAATCCAAGGTCATTGGGGTCATAAGTGTCTGACTCCTCAATATATCCGGCTCCGTAAACCCAGGTGCCTCTTTGTTTTCCGATATTGATATTGTACGTGTAACCTAACTTAGGATTTTCACTACTTAACAGACTGCTTAGGGCAGCATTTCCTCTTAGAAAAAAGTTGTTATTTTTTGAATTGACATTAAAATTCAAACCGCTTACATTCGCGTCGTAGACTTCTCCAGCCCTCCATACATTTGTATTGGTGAAGGTCACTGAGCTGTTATTTTTAAGGTTTTGGTCTGCTACAAAAACACTGAAATTACTTAGCGGAGATACAATAATTGCTCGCTCTTCACCTGTTAGGTTATTGACGGCAGTTCCAATTTGCTCGGACGTTATGGCGTTAAATACCCCAATTCCCAACCCATTTTTCAGTCTTCCGCTAAGTTTGCTTGCATTGAGTAACTGAGCAGGTTGAACAGAGGGGCTCAAGTACTCGTTTGGATTCAGGTTGAAATTGGCTATTTCCGCCGGTGCTTGTACCCCAATTCTTCGGCTGTAAAAAAGATCTGATTTATTAAAAAGCTCGGTGCCTTCGGTGAAAAATTGTCTATTCTCATTGAACTGTACTTCAAATGGACTTAAATTCAAAACTTGCTGATCAAAAACCACTTGTCCGAAGTCAGGTATAAGAGTCATATCAAGAGTAAAGGCCTCATTCAGACCATATTTAATATCTAATCCTCCATTGGCGGATCGATTCCAAATGGGATCAGAATTAGCTTGCGGTGTGCGATCCAAATAACCCGAAATGTAGGGCATAAATGCCAAGCGTAAGGGTGGTTTTATACCTTCAATACCAATTACTTTTCCACTTTCGAGTAAAAAATTTTCTAAATCTGGATTTACAATTTCCCATGACGAATCCTCCCGATAACGACTAATTTGTCGCCCGAAGTTTATATTCCATTCTTGAATATCTTTTTTAGGAAAACGTATGGCGGAATATGGAATCTCAATTTCAATGTACCAGCCGTCATCTTGAATGCTTACTTTACTGTCCCATGCTAAGTTTAATTGATCGTTGAAATCATTGGCGAAGATTTTAGCATCCAGTTGCACCCCTCTACTCGTTACGCCAAAATAGAATCCATTTTGATGGTCATTATAAGTGTCAAGAAAAATCCCGAAAATATCTGCTGTTGACGGATAGTCATCACGCACACTCAGTATTCGAGAGATAGAGTCAGGGTTATCTAGGCATTTGACGGCAAAATAGAGCGCACCTTGATCATATAGCATAGCAATAAGTGTATTCCGCTGAGCGCTTTGTCCCGGAAAGGGCTTTACTTGTGTAAATTGCTCACTTGTCCAGCTTGCTTGTTGCCAAACCTCCTCCTCAAATTTTCCGTCTATTGTAATTTTTGTATTTATTTTTTTTGCAGTCAAGTTGCGTTGTCCATAGGCAAAACCAATGAAAACAAAAAGGAGAAGCACATTTAGAATAATTCGTATCGTCAAGGGCACCTTAGTTAAAACCGCAAAGTTACCTAAAGGTTTATTTTATTTGCTACTACATGCAGGCAATTTTCATACTTTTCAAAGGTAACCCAACACTTTCCGTTGATTTTCAGATCATATAGCACTTTGGATAAGGTTGCTTGTAAAAATTGTTTATCGCATGGAGTTATCTGCGATTCCTTGATAATTTCAAAACGAGAGAAAGAAAAATCCATGCTATTCCCATTTAAGTGCGGACTCCTTTGAATTGAATTAATGTTATTTTTCCTGAGGCGTTTTACTGAATGGGTTGTCCTTGTCAGGGAGGTCACAATAAACTTGCTTCCTTGTAAGGGTGTGTTTTTTATTGCTTCATCGAAGCGCATACCAATGTCTTCTAATAGACGATTGGCGCACGGAATTAAAAAGGGATAAGAATAGGTGAGATCGTCCAATTTAAAGCCGTGATTATTTTTCACAAGGTGTAATTTCCCTCTTTTGTAGTGTGATAGGATCTGCCTATAATTAGAGCAAGGTATAATGCCTTCGTGAGAGGATATTTTATAGTAGTCTTTTATTTTATTGTGTAATAAATGAATGTATTGATTTTTGACCCCGTGTGACAAGCAATCATCTTTATCATTCTTGATTTTAGTATTAACAGATTTTGTGAGGTAGGAGCGAGGCTTAAGAAAACCGTCTTCCTTAAGGTCTGCAGAAAAAAACAGAACAGGGACAAGCGATAGGAAAACTAATTTATCTTTCATTTTGTTTTAAAAGTAAATTAATAAACTCACACGCTATGAATTCCTTAACTTTGTTATCAAATGAGTACTTTTGATAAACTTCAGGAACAACTTTTATTACAAGAGTGGCCGAACCTCTATCTGTTTAAGTTCATCGTTCCCAATGAAATCGAAAAAATAGCAAAAGTCAGCTCCTTATTCAATGAAAATTGTGATTTAAGCATGCATTCGTCGAGTAAAGGAAATTACCTCAGTATCACAGTAAAAGAGGTTATGATGTCTGCTGAAGACATTATTGATATTTACAAGAAGGCGGCAG
>Ga0194116_10001730_pt1 | contig 29988 bp, 42 predicted proteins | sample TA2MahsurfametaG_4_FD_148617 | JGI IMG/M metagenome (GOLD analysis project Ga0194116, IMG submission 148617) | Freshwater microbial communities from Lake Tanganyika, Tanzania - TA2015008 Mahale S9 surface | ecosystem: Environmental > Aquatic > Freshwater > Lake | place: Tanzania: Lake...
TCCTACACCAGTGGCTCCAGTAAACCCAGTAGATCCATCGAATCCAGTAGACCCAGTAAATCCAGTGGCTCCTACACCAGTGGCTCCAGTAAACCCAGTAGATCCATCGAATCCAGTAGACCCAGTAAACCCAGTGGCTCCAAATAAGCCAGTAGCTCCTACACCAGTTGCTCCAGTAAACCCAGTTGCTCCAGTAAACCCAGTTGCTCCAAATAAGCCAGTAGCTCCTACACCAGTTGCTCCTACACCAGTAGCTCCAGCAAATCCAGTAGCTCCAGTAAATCCAGTAAACCCAGTGGCCCCTACACCAGTTGCTCCTACACCAGTTGCTCCAATAAATCCAGTGGATCCAGTAAACCCAGTGGCCCCTACACCAGTTGCTCCTACACCTGTTGCTCCAGCAAAACCAGTCGACCCTTGTTTACCTGAAACTGTAGAAGTAAGGTCTGAAACTTTTACGACTGGTTTTTGTGTATTTACTGTTACTTTGATGTCTGACATTTAACGCCCTTTGTTAGATTTCCTTTTAGCGCAGCCTTAAAAAGCTGGTTGCACCGACATTAAAATTCATTCCATCATAACCAGTTGCCCCTGCGATTATTCCAGTCGCTCCTTCATATATAGCAGCAGAAGGGTTTACTATAACAATTCCTTCTAGAACTCTTTTTAGAATATTATTTTCAGAATCGAAAATTTGAACATCATAAAAGTATCTACCAGGTTTAATGTTAGAAGTATATTGATATGTTTGCTGCAATCTAATATTCCCGTTGGCGGCAGGGGCAACAATTGAACAAGTTATATCGTATATTTCACTTTGACTGTAAAGAGAACTCCGCATCTTAGCTGAAGCTGTGTATTCAGTGAGGTCGATTGGATTGTTCGATGCGTCGTTTAATGTGATTGTTACATCAAAGTTTGCACCCTTTTCGATTGTTAGATTAGTAATCCCAGCCATATAGCTTATTTAGTTTCCTTCCGTTATAGTCGTGATAATATCATACTGTTCGTTTTTATTAGCAGTAAGAGGATCGACTACTATATTAACTGTAGCTAGTACCTGTTCGTTATTAAAGTTAATAAAGTTAACATCAATATCCTTAATAACACCAGCGGAATCTTTAACAGGAGGATAGACCCAACCAGCAGCTGTAAAATTTAAAGTCCACGTAATAATTCTATCGTCTGCTACGTCCCCTTGATATTGATCCTCAGACGTGATAGAAGTCAAAGAAATCGGAACGTCCCTCTTTACTCCGTGGGCTGGGATATCGTTCATAGTAACTGTATAGAACGGGGTAAAGTAAGGTACGATTTGTTCGATAATCTGAAGACCGTCGTCAATATACTTAACAAAGGCATAAAGAGTAAAGTCAAAATTATAAGGAATAGGGTTATATTGATAAGAAAACGGAGACTTAAGCGTTACGGTTCCTGTACCAACAGAAGCAAGAGTAATTTTTGAACCTTCATTAGCAGCAGCTGCAGTAGCTGCTACAGAAATAGTATTGTTGTCTACTTTAATTGCGTAATAACTTACTCCACTAGTTAAACCTCCGATAACAGTTCCGCTAGGAACATAAACAAACGATCTACCAGTTGATAACCCATGATTATTGATAGTTATAGTGCTGTTCGTGGTGTTAACAGCTGCAGGCAAAAACGTGATATTAGGAAGAGCTGGATAAACTACTTTATTCAGTGTGTTTGTTTTTCTTGTAGGATCATAAGAAATACCTGTTAATTCAAAGGCCAACCTTGGAACAACGACTTTGATATCTGTACTGTTATTTTGTATCTGAGAATTTCTCTGCTGCAACATAATAACAGTTTTGTCACCAGGAGCATATGACAAAGGAACCTTGATAAGGCTTTGCTGTTTACCTGTATTGTCGTATCTCTGGACATAGATCTCGTTAAACAACGCTCCGAAAGAAGCTGTTAGATTACGAATAGAAGAAAAGTAAAACGGTCTTTTGTTCATTATAATTTCCCGAATGGATTGTTTTCCGACCAATCCTCGTTTGCATTAGCTATTTCTTCAATAGGTTTGTTCTTAGTAAAAGGATCACCTATTCCTGTTGCGCCGTTGTTGTAATATTCTTGCTTCACTGAATTAACATCTAACTGACCAACATCAAGATCTTCATTTGAATATTTAAAGGCTTCACAAGCAAGTACAAAGTACTGACGAGAACCTAGAGGATAGAGAGGATTTTTGTCTTCTATAAACTTAATTTCGAATAGTGAGTTAGAAGTTGGATAATAGATCAGGTCTCCTTCGGTTGGCGCGGTCTTGCCGATATACTGTTGAAACTTTTCTCTTGAACAAATCAAACGTAGCTGGTAATTTAATTGAAAACCGAAGTTTGTTATCTGCGGCCCGATACCGAAAAACGCATCATAGTTCTCGATCAACATTTCAATTTTGTAGTTCTTTGTAAACGAAGAGAGAGTGTCCTCTTGAAACAAATCATCTAGCTTAACTAAATTACGAGGAATGTAAACAAAGTCTGCGCCTGCCATCTGAATCGCTTCATTGGCGATACTCTGGAGTAGATTCTGTTCCGAAGAAGAACCGATACCTCTGCCTGATTGAAAGTATTTGTTAGTTGGCATATTTTAACCCAAGATAAAATCGCTTGGAAGCTGTAGATCATTGTACAGTTGCTGTTCCAACTGTTCGATTTCAGTTTCGGCTTCAGAATAAATCTGTTCTCCGTTTAGAGTAATCCCGCCTGGAAGATTTACGTTACCAAACTTTTTAAGGTTACCGCCCCATTGTTTTTTAATAAGAGCAGTTGAATAACCTTTAAGAAACGAATCGTCCCACATCTCAGGGTACAACTCAGGTTCTAATCTAACATATACCTTAAACATTAGAGCAACAGATTTCTTCTTGATTATATCAAGTGATTCTGTAAAGTAGATTCTGTTTGTTTTACGATTAAAGTGAAACGACTTTACAGGAGACATCTGTTGTTGAATAGTTTCGGTATAGCCACGGAGAGCATTATAATATTGAAGATTACCAGTAGCTATACCTGGAGTTACATAGAAATCATTTAAGAAAAATTGATACTGTGCAGAGAAAAGATCGGTACCAGAAAGAAAGGCTGACGCAACGAAAGGATAGACCTTAACAACAGAGAAAATCATATCTGGTAATTGAATATATCCGTTTGCTACATCGGAATCCTGTAATTGCACGAAAAGATAACGTTCTTCTGTACCATCAAAATGATAGTCGTAAAACTTGTCTAGAGCGTCATCGATACGCTCCATGACTTGTTCCCTGTCAACGTTTATTTCGATAACTGGATGCCCAAGCCTTCTCAGGCAATATTCAGCTAACTCTTCTTTTGATCTTGGTCTAGCCATTAGTATTCCTCTAAACTATTTATAAAGAATAAATGGCTAGATCGCCATTACCCTAAATCTACAAACGGTTCTAATTGTGCTGCTTGAGTTGGTGTTAGAGTCAGAGTTTGTAGTTCTTGTAGAGTTAACTTCTTAAATACAAAATCTATAGATTCTGACAACAGAGGTTCGAGTTCTTCCTTAAACTTTTCTAGGTTTTCTTCTTTAACCTTGGAGATGCTCTTCTCTTTGTTTTCCTCGCCATACTTTACAACAAGATTATTTCTTTTTTGTTCAAATTTGTTTAACTCTTCGCCAGCTACTCGTAGAAACTTAGCTAGTCGAAAAGCCACTAAACTCGGAAGTTTTTCCTTAGAAAGAACAACAAAGATTTCTTCTGCAGCCTTTAATTGACCAATAGTAAATGTCATAATAATTTATTCCTTTTCGTAATTACGAGATATAATATATATTATGAGGGGTGGAAACCACTCGAAACTATTTATAGGAGCCGAAATGAGAACAATCAAAATCTTGTTGATGATTTTGTTATCCCCTTGTATCGGGATCGCAAGATCAAATAAACAAGATCTAACATGTTTGACACAGGCAGTCTATTTTGAAGCAAGAGGAGAATCTTATGAAGGTAGATTGGCTGTAGCAAATGTTGTTATGAATCGTTACAATACAGGACGCTATAAATCTGTGTGCGATGTAACTGCTGAAAAAAGTCAATTTTCTTGGTGGAATAACAGAAGAAGAAAGATTTCAGAGAAGGCTAAATGGGAGGAAGCTTTTTTAATTTCCGAGTCCGTGTATTATGGTCTAACAAAGGACAATACAAACGGAGCAACATTTTTTCACGAAAAAAAGATTAGACCAAGATGGAGTAAGAAACTAACAAGAGTAGGAGTTATCGGAAGTCATGTATTTTACAGTTTAGCAAAGTTATAACTAAACTAATATAACTTTTTTTGCGACATACTTATTGTAACGTGTAAAAGGTCCGAAGTAAAGAAATAAATTATAAAAATATTTCTTTGCTTTGGACTTACTTTGGAGGTATACTATAAAAGTGAGCCTTTATATCGATGTCAAGTATTTAAATCTGTCGTCTTCTAATCTATCCCTTTTTAAGAAAAAAGGAGAAGCTCTTTGGAACTTCAGGTGTCCCTTTTGCGGCGATTCTGAAAAAAAGAAATCAAAGGCAAGAGGTTACATTTACAAGAAGGCAAACGACTTATATTACAGGTGTCATAACTGTGGCTATGGAACAACGTTTTCTAAGTTCCTTGAAAAAATTGACCCAGTACTTAAAAGGGAATATGTAAAAGAACGATTCTTAAACGGAGAAACTGGAAAGCACAACTACAAGAAACCAGTTCTGTTCGCTCCCCCGAAGTTCCAGAACAAAGTAAAGATCAACCTGCAATCTATAGAAGACTTACAAGAAGATCACTGGGCAAGGAAGTACGTTCGTGACAGGTATATTCCTGATAGTCATTATCGCAACCTGTACTTTGCCCCAGACTTCAAGAAGTTTGTAGAAGAAATGGGTTCACCAAAGTTTGCAGACCTTAAAGAAGATGATCCGAGATTAGTGATTCCTTTCTACGACGAAGAAGGAAATTTATTCGCCTTTCAAGGAAGAGCTCTTAAGGACTCAAAGGTTCGCTATATCTCTATCAAGCTAAATACTGATGCGCCGTTAATTTATGGTTTAGATCGTGTGAACAAGGATGCTCCTGTCTACGTTGTTGAAGGTCCGCTGGATTCCCTATTTTTAAAGAACTCCATTGCTGCTGCTGGATCTGACCTTTCAAGAGTACTCTCGACTATCCCTAATCCAATCTTTGTCTTTGATAACGAACCAAGAAACAAAGAGATCTGCAAAACGATGGCAAAGCTGTTGTCGTCTGGTAAGAAGTTCGTTATTTGGCCTAATAGTTTGCTAGAAAAAGACATCAACGACATGGCTCTTTCTGGTCGTAATTATGAAAAGGTGATTCAAGAAAACACCTTTGAAGGTATTGAAGCTTGTGCAAAATTTGCTTTTTGGAGAAAAGTATGATTGGTCAGATTTTTAATGACGTTTATATCTTGATTAAATTTTTTCTGATTGTGGTTGCTATCTTGGTTGTGTTAGGAGCAGCGTTTATTCAATTGTTTGGACTATAAAATATTTTGTAAAAAGAAGGATTAAATATGTATACATATAGAGCTACTGTGCTGAGAGTCATAGACGGAGACACGATTGAATGTGAAATTGATCTAGGGTTTCATATCCAGCTCACACGCCGTGTTCGCCTAGCAAAGATCAATGCACCTGAGATGAATTCAAAAGACACACAAGAACGTATTGCTGCGTTTCAGGCTACCGATTTCTTGAGGAAAAATATTGAAGGTAAAGTTATTGCTATCAAAACTGAGTTAGATAAATCGGATAAGTACGGTAGAATTCTCGGCTACATCTTTGGAGACAAAGATGAACAACTTTTTCCGTGGGTTAGTTCGTTTAACGCCAGAATGATCAAGGAAGGATACGCTGTAGAATACAAAAGATAATATGGCATCGTATAAAAAGTATGAAGACATTTTGAAGATCGAACTGGTGTCGCATAGCACTTCACCAGCTCCAGAGAAGTATGGTAAGGATTTAAAAGAACTAATTACCTTCTGTGCACGAGTCTCAAATCCTTCTAACCAGTCAAATATGGATACGGCTGACAAGCTAATTAAGTATCTTCTTAAGCACAAACACTTCTCGCCTTTTGAAATGGTAAATGTCTGCCTAGAGATTACTTCTACCAGAGACATCATTCGACAGATTCTTCGTCATCGTTCTTTTACATTTCAAGAATTTTCACAACGATATGCTGATCCAGTGCAGGAGCTAGACTTCTGTATTCGAGAGTGTCGGTTCCAAGATACAAAGAATCGGCAGAACTCTATCTCTATAAATGCCGCGCTACAAAATGATCAAGATTATTTTGAGCGTAATCGCATCAGTTCAATCTTCTATAATTTACAACATGAACATATTCAAAAATGCAAAGAAGATTATTCGTTTCTAGTGTCACATGGTGTGGCCAAAGAACAAGCCAGAGCTATTCTTCCTGAAGGCAACACAATCTCTCGTTGCTACATGAGCGGAACTCTCAGGTCTTGGCTTCACTATATAGAAGTTAGAGAGAAAAACGGTACACAAAAAGAACATATGATGATTGCTCGTGAATGCGCAAAGGTTATCTCAAAGTTATTCCCACCGATCATCGATTTACAGGAGAACATTTAATGTCATTAGAGAATTACACTTCAGAGATCTTATCTTCGGACTTCCTTCAGAAGTATGTTGGGAAGCAGCCCGATTGGGGGTTTAGTAATCTCGGGTACATCGTCTACAAGAGAACCTATTCAAGAAAGATTGATGAGAACACCACTGAAGAATGGTGGCAGACTGTTGCACGTTGCGTAAACGGTGCACAAAAACTAGGAGCCAAATATACTCCTGATGAGGCTCAACGGTTATATGATCTCGTGTTCAACCTGAAGTGTAACTTCGCTGGCCGTATGTTGTGGCAGCTTGGTACATCGACTGTTGATAGGTTTGGTGCCAACTCACTTCTTAACTGTTGGTATACAGCTATTCGTAAGCCCGAAGACTTCTGTTTTATTTTTGAGAACCTCATGCTTGGGGGAGGCGTCGGCTTCTCAGTAAAACGCGAAGACGTTCACGAACTACCAAAGGTGAAGAAGGGTGTTGTAATTGCTCATAAGCTTACTAAAGACGCAGACTATATCGTTCCCGATTCGCGCGAAGGTTGGGTGATGCTGCTTAAAAACATCCTCAATTCATATTTTGTGACAGGTAAGTCGTTTAGTTATTCAACTATTCTTGTTCGTGGCGCAGGTGAGACTATTGCTGGATTCGGCGGCACTGCTTCTGGTCCGCGTATTCTTATTGAAGGAGTGGAAAAGATCAGCAAGGTTATCCTCAATCGCGAAGGAAAGAAGCTGCGTTCTATTGATGTTCTAGACATCGCTAACATTATTGGTTCTGTTGTGGTTGCTGGGAACGTTCGTCGCTCTGCTGAAATCGCTGTTGGTGATCCAGACGACTTTCATTTTCTACGTGCAAAGCGTTGGGATCTCGGGAACATTCCTAACTGGCGAGCCATGTCGAACAATACAATCTCGGCTGATTCTTATGAGCAAATTAGCAATACAGTATGGGATGGGTTTGAAGGCAACGGCGAACCTTATGGTCTCTTCAATCTCCCGCTAGCTAAAAAGTATGGTCGCCTTGGCGATGAACGTAAAGACGACTGCGAAGGTGTTAATCCTTGCTTGACTGGAGATACTTTGATTACCACGGATCAAGGAGATAAGCTTCTGAAAGATATTATCTTTAATATTGAAGATACTAAGGTATTGACAATGAACACCGATACCAAAGAACTTAGTTATGAACGTCTGGTTTACCGTGGGTTGACTCAAGAGTTTGCTAATGTTATCTCTGTCAAATGCAAGGATGGTACGGTGTTGAAGTTGACTCCAAACCATCATGTCTTTGTAAAAGACAAAGGTTGGATTCCTGCTTCAGATCTAAAGAGTGGGGATAAGGTTTTCAAGGTCAAGAAATAGTTTTTTATAAATATACTTAGGGATTGGAGCCTAAGTATATGTTGACCATAGAGAACCTAGATGTAGAAAAGTTTGGTAAGATAAAGGAATGGGTTGATGTTTTGTACTCGCATAGTCCATCAAGATGCACTATGCCAAAGTCTAAAAGACAAGAGTGGGCAGAAGCCCATCCTTTATCTTCTGATCTAGTAGAATATATGTCCATGATATATTCCTCTGGATATGGCCTAAAGGTAATATCTAGACAGTTGGGAGTTTGTTATTCTCAGTTACGTGGTCTGTTTCAGGATCATTGGAGAATAGAAATAAACAAAGGAAATAATATTGTTTATGATAAGACCAAGCAGTTCAGATCAAAGAAGGCCAAAGAAGATCCAAACAATCCATTTAGAGACTGGACGAGTAAACAAAGTAGAGTTAAGACTAATCATGGGGTTCAGGGTTATTATATAAACAAGAAAAATCAAAAACTTTGGCTCAGATCAACTTACGAATATATCTATTGTAAATGGTTAGACGAACATGATATTGATTATAGGTACGAGGAAAAAATTTTCCAACTAACAAACGGAGAAAAATATAAACCAGATTTTTTCATCGGAGATTCTACTATTATTGAGATAAAAGGAAACTTTTATACAAATCGAAGATATAAAGCGGACATGCTAAAAGAGAAACATCCAGAGTTGAAAATCGTAGTTATAGATGACATCGCACAATATACAAAAAAAGGATATACACAGGAGATAAAAGAATGGAAGAAAACCAGATTATTGAATTAGAAGTAGAATCTATCGAAGTTGAAGAAAATCAAGATGTCTACGATTTAACTACAGAACACAATCACAATTTTTTTGCGAACGGAGTTTTGGTACATAATTGTGCCGAGATTACTCTTTCAGATAAAGAATGTTGCAACCTTTCAGAGATCTACCTTAACAACATTAGCTCGAAGGAAGAGTTGATTGAGTGTGCAACGCTCTTGTACAAGACGCAGAAAGCTATCTGTGCGATGCCGTTTATTCACCCAGAAACAACTGAGATCGTTCACAAGAACATGCGTATTGGTGTTGGAATTACTGGTATCTGTCAGTCGAAGTCGAAGCTTGAATGGCTCTCGGATGCTTATAAAGCGTTGCGTAAATTTGATAAAGTATGGTCAAAGGAAAACGGTTGGAACGAATCTATCCGTCTTACCACAACAAAGCCTTCAGGTACTCTTTCCCTGTTAGCTGGATCTTCCCCTGGTGTTCATCCTGGATTCAGCCGCCACTTTATTCGTCGCGTTCGTATGTCTTCTTCTGATACGCTTGTTGCTACTTGCCGTGGACTTGGTTATCACGTCGAGTTTGCTAAAAACTTTGATGGCACAGAAGATCATTCCACCTGCGTTGTTTCGTTCCCCTGCTCTTTTGGAGAAGATACAATTCTCGCTAAGGACATGTCAGCTGTTGATCAGCTTGAAATGGTTAAGAAGATCCAGACGGTCTGGTCTGACAACGCTGTTTCGGTCACTGTTTACTACCGTAAGGAAGAGCTACCCGCGATCAAGGAATGGCTGAAGGAAAACTACGCCAACTCCCTGAAGTCTGTTTCGTTCTTGCTTCATTCTGAACATGGTTTCGCACAAGCGCCATATGAAGAGATCACTGAAGAAGAATGGAAGAAGATGTCAGCAAAAGTACTTCCTCTCACGAATGTGATGATTTCCGAAGGCGCTGACCTAGAAGGTCTAGGTTGCGATCAGGGAGTCTGCCCAATCAAGTAACGAATCTGGGGGGACTGGAAACAGTCCCCTTCTACTGGAGAAATATTATGAACTACTGTACTTGCCCAATTGAAAATCGCCAAGATGTCCCAGATAAAGTGTGTTTGGTTTGCAATAAACCAACTAGCTCTTACCTAACCGAAGGTCCAAACAAAGATATTACATACTCATGTAGACGTTGTAAATACTTGTACCATACAGTTGACTCTAGTGGATTGTTTACGGTGGAGAAGTATCGTTGTAGAAAGTTGAACGATAGCACAGTTCCGTACAACTTGGAGACTCCTCAGTATTGTCCGTTCTTCATGAAGATACCTTTGAGGTAGTATTGATGGAAATTATTGCTGGGTTGAGTATTGTTCTTTTAGGACTAAAGTTGTTGATTGATGTGATGAATTATGTGTTAGATAAGGAAGAAGAAGATGTGTCAAAGAATTAGTCGTACTGAGGTTTATGCCATAGCATTCTGCTTGGCAGCTTTGGTTATGCTTAGTGGCAAAGATAAGTTTGGTTTCTGGTTGTTCATGGTTGCTGCGATAGTTTGTACTGTTGTAGATATCATAGATAGAATTCGATACAACAAGGAAGAATAAAATGCCGATCTACGAATATGATTGTACTGAATGTAATAAGAGATTTGAGGTTATTCAGAAGATGTCGGATCCAGACCTAACCAAGTGTGAAGGTTGTGAGAATCAAAAATGTTCAATAAAAAAAGTTCCTTCGACGTATGGTATGAACTTCGTAGGAACTGGGTTTTATAAGACGGATTATAAAAAGTGATGTAAAAAAAGGGAGCCAAGCGGCTCCCCTTTTCTTTAGTTGTTTCGATATTTAAGTAAGGCCAACTCTTTTGCCTTTGCTTCTAGATCAATGTCACACGGTACATGCTCTACGATCTTGTTGTAAATATAATCAGCGTGTGCGCGAGGATTACCGCTGAACTCTTCGTAGATCTTCTTTGAATCTGAGTAGTGAAACAAAGGAAGCTTGTCGCGCCAAGTCTGTGCTGCGAGTAACGCTGCTTCTCTTTCTGGGACGCCTTGTGTGTGAAAAGAGTGATGAAAATAATCAAACGTAATCGGCGTTTTAATCTTTTCTGTGATATACTGGTGCAACTGTTGTACTGAGTAACAAGATCCCTTGTCGTCGTTTTCTACAACAAGTCGCTTCTGAAGATTTGGTGACAGGCGATAAAAGTTGTCGCAGAACTTGGCAGACGCTTCCTCTGAAAACGAGCAACCAATGTGGATATTCAGTGGATTCCAGTGTGAAGCTTCTAAACCCATGAGATCAAAAAACTCTGAATGTGTTTCTAGGTCTTTGATTGCTGCCTTTACAACGTTTTCTTTCGATGACGCCAACTTAACAAAATGACTAGGATGGGCCGAAAGACGTATATTTGAAACTCTTGCCAGTGTTCCACACTCAAGAAGAACATCAGAGATACGTTTATAATCTGGAAGGTCGGATAGGGAATATTCACTGGACCAAGGAAAGAGTTCAGAAGTGACGCGAAATACCTTAACATTTTTCGCAGCGTTCCATTCTATAATTTTTTTTAAATCAGTAACGTTTGCCAACGCCAGTTGTGATGCATAAGTAATTCCCTTTTCAAGAAACGTGGCCTTTCGCATTGTGCGACTGGTGACTACGCCAGATTTCTGAAGCGTCAGGTTGATACAACAATATCCAAAGTTTAGCATTATTTTAGTATATACCGTCTTCTGCGTAATAGTTAAGACATTTCTTTTTGACCTTGGCAAGACAAGCGGGAATCAGCTGAGGAGGAAACATCGATACTCCGACTTCCCATGCCTTCCATTCGCTGTCTCCGCCGTCGTGAATTCTGTAGTCCATTATGTGACCGAACTCGTGAATGAGTGTTGCCAGAAGTTTATCTGCGTCTTTCTTAGGATCGTCTGCGTATAATTCGACCAGGTCCGAGTCCAAATAAGCACACCCATTAAAAGGGAAAGGCGAAAACTTCAACTGCTTCGCCGTTCCCATGTATTCAACATCAATACCATATTCGTTGACGTATTGTATGGCATCTAAAAGTTTTTGCCAGTTGCTCATTACTTATACAACTATTATAGCACGAAGTCCGAGCAACCACAAGCACCAAATTGCCTTTAGAATCAATGGTTTAGCGCAAGTCGTTGATTCTAAAAGGAATATAGTCCACCTTATTATATGCATGCATACGCGCGAGAGAAAATTTTTATTCCTTTTATTTTCAATGACTTGCAGCTAAACCATTGATTTTAAAGAGAATAAAAAACTTTACAAATTGGATTAACCGTTATACACTAGTTCTATATGAAAGAAACAATCGTTATCGGAACAAGCGTGACCTGGAAACAGTACTGGAACAAGGATAAAACTCAAGCTGTAGTCAGCAACATCTCCTGTCATAACGGCAAGCGTGTCGCTCGACTTTTGTTTAAGGACAACCCTGAAGTTCCGTTTTATGTTAACGTTTCCGACCTCAAGGCTGTTAAGAACTAAGGTAAATCTCAATGAGTATCGATGAACTCACTCGCGAGATTGTCGGAGACGGCAGACCTTGCATGCTTAAGGAATTAGATTCTGACGGCAAAACTCGCAAGCTATTTGGTTGGACGATCAACGAAAGCTTTTCACTCACCTTCAAGGTAGAAAAACACAACGAAGGAAAAGTTTGCCTCAAAAAAAATTTTTCTTCCATGGAAAAGGCGCTTGCTTTTTACAACAATCTATAGTATAATAAATTTATGACTACACTTGGAATAGAAGTTTTTGAAGGCGTTCTCTATGATTCTTCGCATGGTTCGCCGTTCGACCGTGGTTCCTCTGATTATTATTATCACCGCAAGCCAGTGCCACACAAGTGGCTAGATTCTGGTGGTTACCAAAGGGTGGAGTTAGCCGACGCGGATGAAATTGCTGCGTACATGGCTGGGTACAGATCTGCTGTAGAGCAGGGAATACAAAAAGAATATTGTCACTGGAGCGAAAGACTGTAATTTAAATATGCGTATAGCAAACGAAAAAGAAGCAATGTATGGTAAGGAGCCTTCTGTTGAGAATCTGCTAGACACAAACGCAGCAGGTTGGTCGTCTGAGTTCAGCGACGCTTTAAACTGGTATAACTATTCTCCGAAGAAAGAAGAGAAGAAGAAGTGGTTCCTGCAGTACCTAGAAACAGTAGGAGGAAACGTGCAGCTTGCCTCTTTGGTTTCTGAGTCGTCGTTTATAACTGCAGGATCCATTGCTCGGTTGTGGTCGCGTGGAGTACAATCAGAATCATTACGCGAAAAGCTTCAGGCCTTCGAGGAAAAGATTCTACGAGAGGGAGAAGAACTTTCTAAACACGCAGCTGCGGCTGCAGAGAAACGCAACGCTACTAAAGCAGCAGCAGTGCGCCGTGATATCGCAGAAGCTATCGCACATATTGATATGGTGATTGATGGATTCATCGAGACTGGTAAGACTACGTTCGACGCAGCCTCCTGGATTCGTAATAATAAAATTTCAAAGGAAGCACAAGAAGCGATTCAGACTCGCTTTAAACGAGTGCTGGATGAGTTGATTGCCTCAGAAACTGATCCAGAATTAAATGAAGGATATTCAACGTTCAATAAGAAAAAGAAAACTGTTTTCATTGAACTAATGACTGACATTGTTAGCACAAAGATTTGTACTACAAAGTCAGCTGGTGACCGCAAACCTCGAAAGAAGAAAGTAATTCCTCCCGAAAAGCTTGTAAAGAATTTAAAATACATGAAGTCGTTCAATGAATTGAATTTAGAATCTATTGATCCGACTATCATTATCGGTGCAACTTCGCTCTGGGTTTATAACACAAAGTATCGCATACTTACTAACTACGTTTCGGATGAAGGTTTGTCTGTTAAAGGTTCTACCTTGCTAAATATCAACGAAGCTGAGACAAAGTCCAAGAAGTTACGGAAGCCTGAAGTAACTGTTCCAGAAGTACTGAGATCAGGTAAGGTTCCGCTTCGAAAGGTTTTCGATAATCTCACAACTGGTTTCTTGAAAGCAAATGGAAGGATCAATAAGGAAACAATTCTCCTGCGAGTGGTAAAGTAAATGAGCAACGACACAACGATTAATTTCTTAGTAGAAAATGGCTGGGAGTTCAATAAGAATACTGGTAAGGCTTGGCACTGGAAGTATTCTGGTGAAAAGGAAATGAGTATTGACGATTCCATGAAAGTACAGGAACATTTCGATCCTGAATCTGTTAGAGAGCATAAGATGGTGAACAATCTTAACTCCAAATACGCTCATATGTATAATGAGTATTTGGATTCTTAGAAAAATTTCCTCCTATAGTTCAATTGGAAGAACAGCTGATTTATATTCAGTATTAGCGGCAGATTACCGTAAGGTTCAGGTTCGAATCCTGATGGGAGGACCAAGAAAAAAGTAGTTAAATTTTAGAAAAAAAAGGTATAATAATATTCTAATGGTCAATATTGATATTCCTGCATTTAAATGCTTGATTCGTCAGTCGCATTTTACAAAGAACGAGGCGCATCGTGATATCTTTCACGAGGCATATGCGTTTGGTGTGCAGTCTATTTCCTCGAAAATATTGACTTTTCATTTAATGACCGACTATGGAATGTTACGTAGTCGAGTGCCTTTGAGCGAAATTTATCTAAAGCCACCAACAGAAGATATTCCCTATTACTACAAGCAATTGTGGGATTGTTTTGGCGAGTATTGTACGATTACGAAATTTGATTTTTTAAAAGAAAAACGTGCCGAGGTGCTACTGCGAGATAAGCGAAAAATTTGGGCAACATATCTTTTCACCATCGATTGGTTTAATAATCCATATAGTGAAGAGCCGTCTGATTATAAGTGCGGTCACGTACTAGTCGCCGATGACGGTTATCTATTATGTCAACCAAACAATCGCCTGTTTTGGCGAGATAGTAATTGGGTCACAAAACAATTTCCAATCGCGCCTAAAGAAATAAAAGTTGATCAGGAACACCTATCGGTTGAAACAGTTGCTGATCGATGGGTTACCGAAGATACCGATAGTTTTTATTATGAGGTAACTAAAGCATGAGCGTATGAACCAATCCAGACTGTGTCGCCGCGCAAGGCTATAAAGCTTCTTGTTCGTGGTGTCGCGATTGCTGAGAAGTATTCAGAAGAAGTCTGGCGTGGCGTCACCAGCCAAATCGTGATTCCTTCAGTTGTTCGTCTGTTGAACTTCTATAAAATTCCGCATAGAATATACAGGCTATCGAAGCGAAATATTTTTGCCAGAGACAACTGGACTTGCCAATATTGTCAAACACAAACGTTTGGTAATAGCGGTACAATCGACCACGTCATACCACGTTCGCGTGGAGGAGAATATTCTTGGGACAATTTGGTAACGGCTTGCAAATCCTGTAATTCAAAAAAGGGAAACAAGACGCCAGCCGAAGCAGGAATGAAATTGTTCAACAAATCACCAAAGTTGAACTACAGAGCAATCCTGCGAAATCTAGGAGCCTCCCGCGCAGAATGGCGTGAGTACTTGTTCCTTGGAGCCTAAATTTTTATTTCCTTTAGAATCAATAGTTTAGCTGCAAGTCATTGATTCTAAAGGAAATATAGTTCTAGCTTTTTTTGCGCCAATGCGCTATACTAGTTCTATAAGGTTGATTAAAGGAGAAAAGAAAATTATGGATTTGTTTGTTTTGTTCGGTGTTGTGACTGGCTGGTGGCGTGCTGATGTGCTGGGCGTGTACTCCACCCGAGAAGCGGCTGTCGAAGCTGCCGCCTCCTTTGAAGAGACCGAAGGCCACGGTCGATGGTATGATTCGTTCCAAGTTTGCGTGCATTATCTGGATGAACCTGCTGAACTTGGACAAAACCGCGTAGAAGATTTCGTCCTGTAGCTCAGTTGGAAGAGCACCGCACTTTTAATGCGAGAGTCGCAGGTTCGAGTCCTGCCAGGATCACCAAAAAGATTGTTGTGGTTTTAGAAAAGAAAAGGTAGAATAAATTATGACTGGTGATTACTTGTGCCGTTACTACATCAAAGGACGTCTGACAGAAGAGGTTGTATACGCTTCGTCTCCGTTCCAGGCTCAGCGAATTGTTGAAGCGAAGTATAAGGGATCCGACTTCCGTTGGTCTGGACCTCCGAACTTGGCTAAGAACTCCATACGCTGGACCTAAATATAGTTTGACATTGACCTCGCGAATAAGCCAAGTATGGCGATATCGGAAAGTCGATCGATCGACTCTTGGAAGATTCTGTTCTCTCTCTATCTTCCTTGTAAAGCCGCTGCTGTTTGGAAGTTGCGCGATCCACCGACGAGGTCAATCCAGAATCGCTGGCCTAGCTCAATTGGCAGAGCATCTGATTTGTAATCAGAAGGTTGTCAGTTCGATTCTGACGGTCAGCTCCAAATACGCGAAAGTTAAATAATTATGATCCTTGTTGACTTAAATCAGGTTGTGCTGTCAAACCTTATGCAGCAAATCAATATTACCAAAAGTGAGAACGTCGAAGAGAACTTTCTGCGGCACATGGTTCTGAATTCTATTCGTTCCTACAAGACTAAGTTTGGCCACGAGTTTGGTGAGATTGTTTTATGCAACGACACCTACAACTACTGGCGCAAAGACTTCTTTCCTTACTACAAGGCAAACCGCAAAAAGGCACAGGAGTCTTCTCTGTACGATTGGAACGTAATCTTCCAGTCGCTCAACAAGATCAAAGACGAGATCCGCGAAGTCTTCCCCTACAAATTCGTGGCCGTTCCGCGTTGTGAAGCCGACGACGTGATTGCTGTTCTCACTCGCGCCTATTGTCAATCCGAGAAGATCCTTATCGTTTCAGGTGATCACGATTTCGTTCAGCTGTTCAAGTACCCTAACGTCCAGCAATACTCTCCTGTTCAAAAGAAGTTTATCACCGAAGAAAACTCTGTAGAATTTCTCAGAGAAAAGATTATCTACGGAGACTCAGGTGACGGCGTTCCTAACATTGCTTCCGAAGACGACACCTTTGTCGCTGGTAAACGACAGCGTAGGGTAACAAACAAGATTATCGAAGCGTTGGAAACAAATCCCAACTATCAGCGCAACAAGGTTCTTATTGATTTTGACTGTATTCCTGATATGGTTTCAGATGCGATTCTAGCAGAGTTTAAGAAGCCGATGACAGGATCAAAGGATAAGGTTTATCCTTACCTGATAAATAATAAGCTGAAACTGTTACTTACAGCACATGGAGAATTTTAATGGCATACGTGAAACCACCTTCTGAAATTTTTGCGGAAGCGAATCTGATTGACACAGTAAAGGAACGAGCAGAATTTTTGCGAGCCCATATGCGTCCTTCTATTCGCATTTTATTGGCTTGTGTCTTTAACCCTAAGATTGTCTTCCCCGATTTCTCAGACGTTAAATGGAAGCGACTCAACAATCAACGTGGTATTACTGACACGAATATCGACAAAGAATGTCGTAGAATCTATGTCCTTTGCGATGAAGTTAACATTCCGTTCGAACGCAAAAAAGCAAAATTGATTCAGATGCTTGAAGGAATGCATGTTGATGATTCTGAACTATTATTTAACTGGATTCTCAAGAAGAAATTACCAGCATCAAAGATTACTAGTTCGTTTATCATCAAATCTTTCCCTGAACTTTTTGATTTAAATATTAGTCCAGTAGTTTACGGACGTTAGAAATTATAGTATAATAATTATTGAAAGAGGTAATAAACTAAAATTATGTCAAAATTCGATTCTTTTACACTTGATGTACTCTCAAACTTTTCTCAGATCAACAATTCAATTGTTGTTCGTAAAGGCAACGAAATTCGTACAATGTCAGAAAATAAAACCATGATGGCTGAAGCTATTGTTCCTTTTACGTTTGATCGTGACTTTGGTATCTATGATTTACGCAAACTACTAGGATGTGTTTCTATTACCAAAGATCCTGACGTCACTCTGGATGAAAAGCATCTCGAATTGATATCAGGGAATAATAAGATCAAGTATCTGTACACGGATATTTCTCAACTGCTAACTCCAACCAAACGCATAAACCTTCCTAGCACAGAAGTCACGTTTGAACTTACTTCAACTGTTCTGACGGAGGTAATTAAATGTTCTCAGGTTCTTTCTGTTGATGATGTTTGCATCTCTTCCGAGCTCGGCAAAATTATTATCACTGATCTTGACAAGTCTAATCCAACCTCTAATTCTGCAATCTTTAATGTTGCTGGTACTTCTAAGGGTGACTTCAAGGCTCTCATGAAGATCGCTAATCTGAAGTTTATTCAAGACGATTATGAAGTAAAGATTTCTTCAAAGGGTATTTCGACATTCGAGTCAAAGAACCGCCCAGTGAAGTATTACATTGCTATTGAGGCTGATTCAAAGTTCTAATATATGCCTAACCAAAACTTTTCTCATCTAAAGAATTATAAGATCGAGGAACATAATCCCTTGTACGGGAAATTTCTTTGTGTTCTAAAAGAACTACAAAAGGAAGACAAGTTGATCTCTTGGCACAAAGATATCGAGGGACGACAATACCCAGTACATATTTGTTATCCAGAAATAGATTTTTCTACTTGGATGCATTTGAGTGAACCAGAGGTTCTGATGAAGTACACTTATATTCGGTCGCACGAAACAGCCAATTTACAAGACCCTTCTTCTTTCTTCCGAAAGAAGAGAAAAGAGCCTGTTAGTAAGGCAGAATGGTGTTGTAACTCTGAGTTAAATACTAAAAAAAGAGGTCCTTTTGTTGGAACTTCTATCGAAGATAACACCGAGATTGTTGTTGCTTCTAGGTCAAAATTTAAGTCACCGAAGAAAAAATTCAACGGTGAAGATATCTTCCCTGCACCTTCTCGTGTAGTCTCTGTTTTACCAATTTAATTGACTTAGTTGTTTTGATAAGGTATACTATATTATGAAAGTTAATACATTATGGACGGAAAAGCACAGACCGCAAACGATTGACAATTGTATCTTGCCTGACGATATCAAGGCATCGTTTAAGGCGTTTGTTGACAAAAATGATCTGCCGAACATGTTGCTGACAGGTAAGCCTGGGATGGGCAAAACTACAATCGCCAAGGCTGTGTGTAATCAATTAAATTGTGATGTGATGGTTATAAATGGTTCTGACGAGGGTAGAACCATTGACACTCTGCGAGAGAAATTAAAGTCGTTCGCGTCAACTGTTTCTCTTTCAGGCGGCTTAAAGGTTATTATTATTGACGAGGCAGACTACATGAATGCCCAGTCGGTACAACCTGCGCTTCGTAATTTCATGGAAGAGTTTTCTTCTAATTGTAGGTTTATTCTTACCTGCAACTTTAAGATGAAGATTATTGATCCATTGATCTCGCGTTGCACCGTGTTCGAATTCAACATTCCCTCTTCACAGAAACCCAAACTAGCAGCGCAATTAATGAATCGCATTTCTAATATTCTGCAAGAAGAGGGTGTTGAGTTCGACAAGAAGGTTGTTGCGGAAGTTATTATGAAATTCTATCCAGACTTTCGTAAAACTATCTCTGAGTTACAGCGTTATTCAACCCAGCGAGGAAAAATCGACGTTGGTATCCTTGCGGCGATTGAAGATGTAACAATCAAAGATCTAGTAAACTCGCTAAAGAGCAAAGACTTTGGTGGGATGCGGAAGTGGGTAAATGAGAATCTAGATAATGATCCTACACAGATTATACGTACTGTGTTTGATTCATTGGAGGATCATCTTGAACCTGCTTCTGTTCCTCAGGCGATTATTATTCTGGCTGATTATGCTCACAAGTCATGTTTTGTAGCAGACATGGAATTAAACCTTTCAGCGATGTTTATCCTAATCATGGCTGAATGCCAATTTAAATAAACCATGCCAGAGCTAAAAGACATTCTTAAGTCTATCAACATTACAAAGGACGAGGATCTGATTGACGATTACAACAAGTCAGATTACCCTCCCTTTGTTGTGAATAGATGCTTCTCGTATTATCCAGACACGATCCTTCACGCAAATGAAATGAATATGCGTTCTGATCTAGATAAGAAACTACAGTATAAATATCTTCTGAACGCAGTTCGGAAGAAGAGTAGATTCTCTCCGTGGTTGAAATATAAGCTTCCTGAAGAGATCCAGTTGATCAAAGATTATTATGGTCTGTCAACTGCAAAAGCCAAAGAAGCACTTCCCCTGCTTTCAAAAGATGATTTAAAGAACATCAAACAGATTTTGGATAAAGGTGGAATTAAGAAATGATTGAATCGCTAGTCGAGGTAACTCTAGATTCAAGGGACAATTTTCTAAAAATAAAGGAAACCCTGACTAGAATTGGTATCGCCTCTAACAAAGAACGTAAATTATATCAGTCCTGTCATATCTTGCACAAACGTAGCAAGTATTACATCGTGCATTTTAAAGAGTTGTTTGCTCTTGACGGACGCAAGTCTACTATGGATGATTCTGATATAGAACGTAGAAATGCTATTGCGATGCTATTAAACGAATGGGGTCTTTGCAAGATTGTTGATATGGAACAGGTAAAGAACTTCTGTCCCTATAACAAAATCAAGATCTTGTCGTATGGTGAAAAAGACAAGTGGGAATTGATCTCTAAATATTCTATTGGTAAAAAGAAATTTTAGGGAGAACGAATGTGACTTATAAGCCAACTGAGCGAAGTGCTAAAACAGCCTACACGAAGTTGAATAAAGCCATATTTAATTCCCAACTACCGCCATCTTCTTATATTGATTTTGATATCGGAGAGATTCCGATGAAGTGGTGGGCTTATTGTGAGTACAAAAAGATAACAGGATTTAAGATAAAGTTACTTCCTGAATACGTCAATCGCGATTTCTTTATTGCAATTCTGGCGCACGAAATGGTCCATGTGTGGGAACAGTTAACCTATTCCCGAATGACACATGGACCTAATTTCTTTTCGTTTAAAGATGTATTCGAATTGAACGATATCGAGCTAACTCGATGCTACGATCACGAAGACTTTGTTTAAAGTCTTATGATTTGGTTTTTATGAATCCAAGTTTATTCCCGCCTGAGTAACCAGCCCAACCAAAAACGAACTTAGCGTCCCTGAACTTGGCCAAAGAAAACGTTATCGTTTTGGGTTTGATCGAAATATTCACTTGCGAGGCTTCAACTAAATTTGCTATCTTATTTAGTACATCAAGATAGGGTTTTCGGATATTGAGTTCTCGCCTCAGGGATTCGCCTAGCGGACCAACAATCAGGCGATTTGGTTCTCTACCCGATTCAAACATTTTCTCCGTTGGTCTAGAATTCGCCTTGGTGTAGAAAGTACTTAGTTGTTTTTTGAGTTGTTGCGCTGTTTTATTTTTAGCCCATTCATCTATTTTCTTGTTTGTGATTTTCGCAACAGGCACGTTCATCACCTTAGACAACTCTTTAATCGCATCAGTTTGTAATATACGGTGGCCTTCAATCATCCCGTCTTTCATCGAAAGGGATATGATTTTTCTCAAAGAAGAAATGATTTCTGATTCTTCGGTTGTGAAGTTTAATTCAATCCCTGTTGCTTTGGTTGGGTTCTTGATAACATCGTCGATGCTATCAAGAATATTACCGATGGAAACCTTCGATCCGCCTTCGGATTTAACTGAATATGGTTCCAGAGTTTTCTTACTGACACCATAGAGATCGATGAAAGGTAAGTTTGAAATATCTGGAAATTTGATTTTTGTCAATCCTGTTTCATTATTCAGTAGCCAAATAGCACTCAAGATCTCACCGAAGTCTTTTGAAATAACGTTCAACTCACTCAAGAATTTTTCTGGGACGGTAATATTGAACGAACTTCCCTTACCGTTGACTGTTTTAGCAAGGTATACCAAAAATTTCTTTTCTTCTGGTTTTAGCTTTTTGTTCGTTTCAAGAAGAGAAATGATACCGTCGCTTGTCAAGGTCTTGTCGGCGAACCCCAAGCTATCTGGGGTCAACTCTTTATTCGCGAATATAACGGAAGTTGTCTCTCCTCCTCGAGTTTTACTGCCTTTAAGGAAATAAGAATCTGCAAGAGACTTAGATAACATCACTTGGAACTTATCACCAGATTCGTCTTGTAGCCCAATCCAAACAGGTTTTTTCGTGGTGCTGACTTTGGTAGGATAGACTTGAGTTATATTTTTATCTTTCTCAGGACCAATGAATAACACCGTGAACAGAGTTCCTTCTTTGTAGGGTCCGATGACGAAGGGTTTGTTTAGGCGCACAACTGAACCTTCAGGGTAATTATCTGGGTGTGAACCGAGATTCGCCTCTTCTAGCTCTTCTGCTTCTTGTAAGATTGCTTTAAACTTTTTGAACGACAACATCTTTCCCATCTCTGTTTTGGTCCTTTTTAGATTTTTGTTATAATGACTCGATAGTGAAGTGTGAATAATTAAATGTAACATCAGAAGTCACAACTGTTGCGTCAGTTGCCTGTGCATCATAGGAAAGTGCTCCGAGTGAAGTTGGCCAACAATCAACGAAAGTAACTTTTACAATAGGGTTGTACTTATTAGATAGAATAGTTAACTGTCCATCTGAATATTGATTCTGATTTTGATTTTTGTATAGCTTATATGCTTCAGTATCTGTTGTTCTGCCAAGACCACTCATCCAGTTCAAGAGTTCTTTGTAGTTTGCTAGGTTCTCTTGGACGATGTAGTTTAACGTTAGAGTCTCGAAGTTAAGCTTGTCACCTGGGATTGGCCTATCACGAAAAGGAGTAGGGTGTACAACTGAGTTCAAAGAAACAGGTGGTAGACTAACCGAGTAAGAAGTAAAGGTGACGTTCCGGATCTTGTCAAACGTCATCTTAAATAACGGTTGCAACGAACGATCATATGTAGATGGCGTAAAGGACATTTAGCTCTCTCTTATCTTTAACTTTAACTTACTGTTACCCTTCCACAATCGGTGGAAAATCATTGCTGGGATAAAGCAAACATCACCTACTTTTAGTTCATAAGGTAACTGGTTGTCGAACTGCAACTTCCAACCTTCGCCTTCTAGAACTTCTACTTCACGGTCTAGTTTGTCTCGGTGCCAATACAACTCAGTCACATCAACGTCTTCGTTGAACTCGCGTATAAAAAGGGAATCTTCTAGTTTGGTATCCAAAAATGTCATAGTATGATATTATTTATTACCAGAAAAAATTCCCTCCGCCGCTTAAACCCAAGCTTTTCGCCCACCATGGCAAACGACACGACCAGTATCCAGGAGTTGTCTTATCCTTTGTTAATTCACATTTGTGTCTAGCAGCAAAAGACTTTCTAGCTTCTGGGTCGTTAATTTTAGCTTTTAGTCCTGAGGTATCACCGAACTCAATTTTTATGACATTACCGTTTTTATTTTTTACATAGACATAGAACTTTTTGTTGCCGCCACGTTTTGGTTTATTTAACTCAACTTCTTTGCCTTTGTATTCAGCTTCAGCGATAAACGGAAGGTCCAGAGGAACTTCTTTACTTTTGTAGATACCAAACGTTCCGATATCAGTAGCCAAGATTTCTCTGTCAGTCTCCGATAGATCTAACAATTCCTGTAATTCTCTGGCTTCATTAATAAGATCAAAGTAAGACTGAGACCCATATCTGAATACGTTTTCAGACAGAGGAATCTTGTTTTCCAGGTGATAGGAAAGTGAATTGGAATATTCGGAAAATGATTTCATAGAGATCCTTACTTTTTGTATTCCCAGTTGTTACATACCCTGAATTCAGTAGCAATAAATTTGTGTTTTGAACAATATGCCTTTTTACCAGCTTTAACACAGGGACGGCATTTCATTAACATAGAAAAGATACCAGACTTAAGACAGTTGTTAGTATCAGGGGATGTATCAAAATGTTCGCAAGAGGTACATCTTCTCTTTCTTGCTTCGTCTGTAGTTACTTCCCACCGCGTTGCCTTTTCTTCCCAGAATAGAGAATTTGATGCAGTAACATCTCTAGGCCCAAACGAAATCTGTGTATTCATCACCGCGCGATTTAGATTTTCAGCATGAACCATTACATTCACTGTTGCAGGAGGGCAACATTTTTTTTCTGACATATTTTCTGACATATATCTATTTATAAATTAGAGACAGCGTATTTACAAAGAAAAAAAGCGTCAACTATATCAGAAATCGGTGAGTCTGTTTTCTTTAACCCGAAAATCCATTTCAGGTCAACGGTTTCTTGCTCCTTAAAAGATTCGTACATGGCTTCTTTGTTGGCGTTACCTTTACCAGTAGCAAACTTTTTTAGCGTGGCAGGAGAAATCTTTGAATAATAAATGTTCTTTTTCCAGAGATTGTACTGAAGAACTTGTGTATTTTCGGCGATATGAAACACTTTACCCTTAGCAGCAAAGGCGTAGTCCTCGATATAAATCTTTTTCGAGGATTCTATGTTCGGTATAAAGAAAGAAGCGATATTATGATAACGTTCGTTCGTGTCGTGCCACTTAGGATGAGATTGGAAATACATGTTAACAGGTAACTGACACTTTAACTTCTTATCAGACATTACATAGAACTGACAATTGTAAAAAGAAAAAGGGTGTGCGTCGTTGTAAACGCACACCGCAGGTGATGTGAGAGAATAATCAATTCCTGTATAAATCATGTAAAAAAAAGATTAAACTTCTATAGAGTCCATGGTGCATCTTTTCTGATAAAGGGCGGATTTGTTTGAAATTTAATTTGTTCTGCAATAGCATTTTCAAAAGCTGAAATTGCAGTATAACCTATACTTGTCTCAACCCATTTTTCTACTGTTTCTTTTGTGAGCGACGAATATGGATAAAACTTTGCTGGATCTGGTGCAGGAAGCTGGCAAGAACCTCTTTGATCTCCGAAGACGCCGTTCTTGTCTGTGCCTTTAAACTGCCAGTGTACGATGTATAAAACATCAGTCAATCCATTTTCAGATGGCTTAACCATTAAATCGCTAAAATACCATTCGTAAGTTATCATATATTTCCTTTTCTTTTTTTATTATCTGTTTACCAAGTTAACGTCACTTGTCCTCTAGCTCCAGAGCCTCCCCAGTACGTTTCCTGGTTTGTCGATGCACCTCCTCCACCTCCACCACCTGGAATTTGGCCGTTGCCAGCGTAGTTGGCATACGTGATCTGGTCGCACCCACCGTAAGAGTAATTACCACCCGTGCCGCCATTGCCACCTACGCCGTAACCAGAAACGGTTCCCGCTTTACCTCCAGCACCTCCATTCCACCAATAATAATCGTAATATGCCCACTGTGGTACACCCCACTCGTTAAACCCCAAAAAACATGAATCGGTGCCAGAGTTGGAGTCGCCATTTCCACCGTTTGCACCATTTGATACAAGTGAACCTACACCGCCTCCTCCAGTTTGGCCGTTGCCGCCGCCACCCGAGATTATATTTACGTTATTAAAATAACTCGGAGAACCATTCTTGACCTGCAAATATTGATTTCCACCCGATCCAACAACTACAGTATATGTATTACCAGGAACAACAGCTACTGAACCGTATCCAAAACCTCCTCCTCCGCCCCCAGCCATGGGCGGGTAATCATGTATATTCGATCCAGCCGCGCCGCCTCCCCAACATTGCGCAGTAATTAAAAAAACATCCGGAGGAACAGTAAAAGTAAAAGTCCCGACAGTAGTAAAAGCCTGACTTCCAGATTTATAATTTGTACCAATCATTAATCGTTGTGACATAGTACTTTAACTTAAACCATTTCCGCCAATTACAAAGGTGTTTGATGCGACACACAAAATAGTAGCCAGTCCTCTTTGTGTCAGAGTTCTATTTCCAGTCGTCCCGCTGCCAGCCAGATACATTACTGTACCAGCAGCTTGATTGATTAGTTGACTTGTAGCCGAGTTGTTATAAATAGTAACTGCATTCCCGATACTGAATACACCAGCAGGAACTATTATGCCTCCAGTTGTAATACTAATATGCTTGCCTGTATCAGTGGCTATTAATGTATATGTTGCCGTTTTTGCGTTTTGTGTGACTACTGCAGGATTACTTATAAAATCTGTTAAATTCGCCATTTTAATTTTCCTTTATTTCCTTAAACTATTTATGAAAGTACCCAGCCAGTCGCGCCTGTGGTGGCAACATAAGCTAAATTAAATGGAGTACATACGTTTATAGTTAGATTTTCATCGACGTTCATAATATATCTTCCGTTTCTAGCGATTGTATAATTAATTATCGAAGAATTTGCTGGAATAAAACCAATCACGTCCCCGTTTGTGGGTGAAGCTGGAAGAGTAACCGTTAATCCTGTGGCACCGATAACATAATTTGTTTGGGCAACAGCGGTTGCGCCTGTTGTTATTCCTATAATATTTCTTCTACCAGTTAAAACACCAGTTACAGCAACAGAAGAAGAAAAAGTGGCTGCTCCAGTGGCACCAAAAGTTCCACCAACAGTTGTGTTACCAGTTACTGCTAGCGTTGAACCAAACGTAACAGCTCCAGTGGCACCAAAAGTTCCTCCGACTCCTACATTACCTGAAGTAGAAAGGGTTGCTGTAGAAACAGCATTTGATACGGTCAAGGAAAGACCAGAAATTGATCCTGAGAAAGTTCCTGTTCCAGCGTTTAGCGTTGTAATAGTTCCAAGCGATGTCAAGGAAGAATTAACAACACCAGAACCTAACGTAGTTGCAGAAAGGACTGAAGTTCCACCAATCAGATACGCAACGCTAGTATTCGTATTTCCTGTAACGTCTAGAGTATAAGCTGGTGTAGAGTTACCAATACCAACTCTTCCGTTTACTTCGTCTACATAGATTGTGTTCGTATTAACCGATAGAGTTGGAACCGAAAGGCGAGTCCCGTTAAATGTAAACCCAGTGGCACCCATAAAGGTTGTGCCGCCTTGATTAAACTGGACTTGACCAGCAGAACCACCTGGGCTTGCAATATATTGAGGATTAACCTTTTTAAGAGCAGAATCTGTTGCGTCCCAAATCAAAAGATAATCCGCGTTCGCTTCAACAGATGTAATGGCTGTTCTATTGCTTATTGCAGTTGGTTCAATTTTATACTTAAACTGAGAAGCGCTGGAAAATGTCGTGTCGATTACGATTTCACCGATAAGAGTTTTGTTCTTCCATCCTGCATCATAAACAAGTAAATCAGAAGAAGTAACAGAAGCCGATGACGTGAACGTACCACCAGTTGCTAAAAAGCTTTCTAATGAACCAATCAGTGCATTGATTTTATCCGCCCACTGACCCAGTGAATCCGTGTTTTTTAATCTACTGATTGTTGATGGCATTTAGATTAAATATTTCCTTTTTGCGAGATGGCACTTAAAATAATATCTTTAAGGTCAGAGATCTCTTTGCTTAAGTCGGTCTTTAATTGGTCGACGTTATCCTTAAGAGTATTTATTTGCGACTGAATCATTTGTTTTTCTTGAACCCTGCGGCGATACTCTTCCCGAGCTGAATTGTCGGTTACGAGTATCGCTTTAGAATTTATATCGCGAACGGTTTTAGGGTTTTCTGTTTTAATTATTCGCATATAGTTACTCTAATACAATTGCTCTAAAATCAGCAATCCTTGGAACATGACAAGTATTATCAGAAGTCATGACGATTTTAAACTTGATCTCCACGAAATCTTCATAAGTAGCCTCGCCTGCCTTGTAGATCATCTTTGTTCCTGCAAAGGTAGTTTTTGTATATTCAGCATCAGTACTTGGTAAAAAGGTGTATTCTATAAATTCAGTTGAACTTGGCGAGAAGTTGCTGGAATCAGGAGTATTCTGTACCATTGAGATCCAGGACTTTTGCTCAATCGATTCTGAATCCGAAGAAGATTTAATCTTGTAATAAACTCTTATATTAGATCCAGAAGGCCTGTTGACGGTTAAAAATACCTTGGCATAAGTAGAATCATTTAGAAGTCTTACGTTTCTTGTGATATACTTAGACCGAGCGTTTCCACCTGAAACTCCAGTTTCACCAGTATCGTCATAGTTGATAATGTTTTCAATCTGACAAACTGATTGTCTGCTGGCATTAATTACAGGCGACACATTTTCGTTAGTAACCTTTGCCTCAATCTTTGTTAAGAACGATTCAGCAGAAGCGCTGATGTTGTGTTGGTAGTTGTATTCAATGTTCTTGTTGGGAACAATTGTTGAGTAGGTTGGATCAAGCGCACCAGTTGCACCCTTTGCGTACAACGTAACGGTAGCACTTGAAAATGGATTAAAGTAACCAGCAGGAACCATAAATACATCGGCCAAACCCACACCTTCTAACTTTCTGTTAAAGGTAATTCCAGTTGCTCCAGGGATTGTCTTAATAACATCCTGAGAAAGAACTGCAGTATCTTCAAAGATGTTTGAATCTTCTAATGTTGAACCGTTGTTAATATAAGTCGGGAGTGATACACTTGAATCCGGGACAATATAGTTCAAGAACACATTGTTTAGATACAGAACACGCGCGCCATTACTAAATACGTTACTCTTTCCTGGAGTTGATTCTGGTACGATAGGAACCAATCCTGTAGCACCGCCGATTAAAGAATCAGCCTCGTTATAGTAGAGTTTGATCGTATCAGAGTTCATTCTATGGACATAATAATCACCATATGGAACACCTAAGAAACCAGTTGAACCAGTGTAAGTTACTTTTGAACCATTTTTATATGGATGAAAATTAATATTGATAGTTCTGTTGGTTGCGTCTACAACTCCTGACCCGCCTGGGTCAAATCCAGTAGAACCATTTGTAGGTTTATTCTTGTCGGTTGGAATTGTGATAACATTGTCGCCAGCAGTTGCGTCCCAATCGGTAAATACTGTTGTCATTGTACCTGTAACAAAGCTGCAACGATACAACTTAAACATTAAATCCTGGGTTTGTTCTGCAGTCCAGGTGCTTGCGTTCTGAGATTTAAACAGTGAACCAACATAAGGTTGTTCAGAGATAATCTTTGTTGTTTCAACCTGCTGCTCGCCGATCTGAGCAACCCAAGCTTCATAGTTGTTTGAGTTAGCGATTAGGACGATCGCATATTCACCAGGTCTTAAAAAAACCACGTGCGGAAATGTTACGGTTGTTGGTGTTGTTGCATTTTCGGAAGTGTTAACGTTTGCAGCAGGAACTGTAGTAGAAGAAAGAACTGCTGTAGACGAAGGATAACCGTTTACAGTTTCTCTAATTTGAACAATAAGAGGAATGTTTGAATCCTTTGTTTTAAAGAAAAGATCAACCTTGGAAATAAATAAACCTTCAGGATAGATAACTGGATCTACGAAAAAGGTTTCGGCCAATGGGTCGACTACGCGTGCAGCAGGCGCGACATTAACGAAATTTTGCCCCGGGGCGCCAGGATTGGGTTGTCCTAAGGACAACCCTTGTTGCCCCCAAAATGGCGAGTTAGGATCAGGCAGAGCAACTGGAATGTTTAGAGTTGTAGTAGTTAATTCCAACCCCTCTGCTTTATATCTAGATTCAGCAGAAGTTGTTTCCAGTGAACGGTTAGGTGTATCGTTTGCGTTCTTAGCGTCCGACAGCAAAAATATGCGATCGCCTACGAAGAACTGACCGAATGGAATATTAAATGTCCCAGAAATTGAACCTACTGAATTTGTTCTGAGCGTTCCACCAATCGTTCCACCAGAAGGCGTCACGAAAACAGAAACTAGTTTACCATCAAAAAATGGATAGACTAGAGTGTCTGGCTTCATACCAGTTGCAGAAAACGATATTCTTCTTGGTCTGATAAATTCAGACATGTTAACGTCTCTGATTATTTCACCAGAGGAAACAGTTGTTAAGTTAATCGGAGGAGGAATAGGTACTCTGACCTGTTCTATGATTGGGACTTCTACCGTGCGCGCTGGAATAATGGTAGGTGGCAACTGTTGTCGTTGAACAGTCTGAGTAGTCCCGTTCGGATCAATCGCTATAATTATAGGCGGATCTCCCGGGCGACCAGACATGGTGATTCCTACGCTAGAACTACCAGTTGTGTCTGTTATAGCTATGTCTACCCAGCCTCCTGGTACTTCTTGTGACGGAATCTCTTGCGTCTCAAAACCAGTTACCACGTCGTCGGTTCCGAACCACATGTTGTTCCATTGGTTAAACATAGTGCCGAATGGAACACCACCAACAGTAACGTTATCTAACAAGCC
>Ga0194116_10001738_pt1 | contig 29941 bp, 32 predicted proteins | sample TA2MahsurfametaG_4_FD_148617 | JGI IMG/M metagenome (GOLD analysis project Ga0194116, IMG submission 148617) | Freshwater microbial communities from Lake Tanganyika, Tanzania - TA2015008 Mahale S9 surface | ecosystem: Environmental > Aquatic > Freshwater > Lake | place: Tanzania: Lake...
AATGGAAAATGCCGCACCTGCACTTTGCAACTACAATAATGATACCTTGCCCGATATGCTGGTGGGCATGTACAATGGGCGAGTGGCTTTGTATGTGAACCAGGGAGGAGTGGGGGCAACTTCCTACACGCTGGCTTTGCCCAATGCATGGGGCATGCGCGGTAATGAATGGAGTACAGAAATCAATCCTGCAGGGTTTTTCTCATTTGGATATGCTATGCCTGAAGTGACTGATCTGGATAATGACGGGCAACAGGATGTATTGCTGGGAACTTCTTTCGGGAAGGTGAGGTTGTATAAACCTACAGGTCGCAGCATATACGACAGTTTATCAGCCATTGAAGGTTGGTTGTGGCAACGCACAGTTACCGACAGCATTGAACCGGATTTTGGCAACCGGGTGAACGTGGCTGCGGCAGACCTTAACAACGACTCTATACCTGAACTGATTTTTGGTAACGGGAGAGGGGGTTTGCATTTTGCAAAAATTCTGGCCGCAAAAGTAGCAGGGGTTAGGAAATATGGTAACCCAGAAACCCCGAAAGTATATCCTAATCCGGCTTTTGACAAGGTTACAGTATCCAGAAAAACAATCACAGAAACATGGACATTGATATTGTTGGATGCTTCAGGCCGGTTTTGCCACAAATGGTCGATGCTGCCTGGTGAACCTTATTTCAGTGCGCAAATAACAGGGTTTAGCCCCGGTTTTTATACCATCAGTATTGACAATGGGCAGCGCAAATCCGCAGTGCCTTTATGTATTGGCGTTAGGCCCTGACAAGTTTAACTGTTGGTTGCAAATTGCATATTCTTCTTCACGGTTTGAGGCAATCACCAGCAGACGGTTTTGGCCAAATCTGTCCATCAAATCATAAAATAATTGCTCTCCGGCTTTATCCAGATTGGTGAAAGGCTCATCCAGTATCAACAGTGGCGTGGCGCTCATTGTGGCCAGTGCCAATTTAACACGTTGTTTCATGCCACTGCTGAATGTTGCAAGGGGTTTTCGCATGGTTTTTTGGTTAAAACCGGTCATAGAAGCAAAAACTTCGGCACCATGGGTTGTTTGCATGGTTTTCAGTTTGTGGTGCAATGCAAAAATTTCCTCCGTATTCATGTCCTCATTAAGTTCCATAGCAGGCGATGAAAGTGATACAAAGCTGTGCAGATTTTTCAGCGGAATGGATTCCTGACCGATTTTATAATCTACAGTTCCTTCGGTAGGCTTTAATTGAGCGCACATCAGCAATCCAAGTGTGCTTTTCCCCGAGCCATTAGGCCCCAGAACAGCCCATTTTTCACCTGACTGGAATGTTGCATTTAGGTTCCTGAACAGCCAGTTCCGGTTAAACGATTTACCGCAATCCTTGAGGATGATGCTGAACACAGCCCCTGAAATTATTTGGTTATGTAACCTTTCATGATACCGCGGTCAGATTCTTTGATGAACTGCAGTATTTCATCGCGCTCTGTAGTAGGAGTAAATTCTGTCTCAATGATTTTAATAGCTTTGGCGGTATTGTATCCTTTCACAAAAAGGTTTCTGTATATGTCCTGTATCTCGCTGATTTTTTCGGTTGAGAAGTTGCGTCTGCGCAATCCAATGCTGTTTACACCTTCATAGCTCAGGGGTTCGCGGGCGGCTTTGGTATAGGGAGGAACGTCTTTGCGCACCAGGCTGCCCCCACTTATCATAGCATGCCGTCCGATTTTTACAAACTGATGCACCAGTGCAGCCCCACCCAGAATGCCCCATTCTCCGATATAAACATGTCCTGCAACCTGCACACTGTTGGCCAGAATACAATTGTCTTCTACCACGCAGTCATGAGCCAGATGCACATAAGCCATCAAAAGTACATTGGAACCCACCTTGGTATAGCCTTGAGTTTTTGTACCCTTGTTGATGGTTACATATTCGCGTACAGTAGTGTTATCACCGATGATAGTAAAGGTTTCCTCACCATCAAATTTCAAATCCTGTGGAATGGCCCCAATGGAAGACCCGGGGAAAATGCGGCAATTTTTACCTATTCTGGTTCCTTTGAATACGATAGCCCCGGACATCACGTGTGTGCCCTCGCCAATTTCTACATTGGCATGTATGGTTACGAACGGATCTATGGTAACATTATCGGCAATCTTGGCCGAAGGATGAACATATGCCAGGGGTTGAATCATTGTTTACCGCAAAGTTAACCAATAACCAGAAATCAAATTATTTAGCCTTTTTTCTCTTCAGCATAAGCACAAAATCTGCCTCTTTGCTATGCGTTGTGAGGCTCAAATTGTCATTATCCTTGAATTCAAGTATGGCTGTGTCTTTTTTAGACGAACCAGGTATACCTGAAATGAGTTTTTTGCCATCATCCGATATTTTCCAGGTTCCTACCTCGGGCTGTCCGTCAAATGTGCGTGTCATTTTGCCTTCTTTGGTAAATTCCATGGTCGCGTTGCCTTTCATTTGCTGTATAATTCCTTCCATCATGCCAGCAATCATGAGCATATTTGAATCTTGCTTAGACTCATTTAGAAGTGTGAGTTTTGCATCGTTTACCACCCAGTTGCCAAGAATATTTTTTGACGGGTTTGAGCATGAAATCATACCAAAAAGGACGATGAAGCCCATGGAATAAATAACTTTTTTCATAGGATTATGGGTCAAAGATACATGCATTTTTAATCATGTACCTTCGGTGATTGATATTCGTTTAGGATATTTTATTGATCAGGGCTGTCATTTCTGCTTCGCTGACCAGTTTGTCGCCCACAAATGCCTTGCCTGTCATGGTGCAAATACCCCTTCGGATATCCAGCAGTTCCATTTTCATTACCAGCGTATCGCCCGGCACAACTTTATCTTTGAATTTGGCATTTTCAATTTTCAGAAAGTAGGTGCTATAGTTTTCCGGATCTGGAACTGTGCTGAGAATCAGTACCCCTCCTGCCTGCGCCATGGCTTCCAGCTGCAAAACCCCCGGCATGATGGGGTCTTTGGGGAAGTGGCCGGCAAAAAAAGGCTGGTCGTATGTGATGTTTTTTATGGCTACAATCGTTCTTTCATCTTTACTCACAATCTTGTCTACCAGCAAAAACGGGTGTTTGTGAGGCAGTATCTTTATTATGTCAGAAGTATTGTAAATCGGCTTTTCGTTGGGATCATACTTTGGTGGACCTTCCTGTTTGCGGCGCTGCTCTATTTTAATAACCTGCTTAATTTTCTTGGCAAATGCCACATTGCTGGCGTGGCCCGGTCTTGCCGCCATAATCTGTCCTTTAATAGGCATTCCCGCCAGTGCAAGGTCACCAATCATATCCAGCAGTTTGTGTCTGGCCGGCTCATTCTGGAATCGCAGTTCCAGGTTGTTGAGAATACCTTCTTTTCGCACTTCTATAGAAGGCTTTTTGAAAACCTTGGCCATACGATCCAGTTCGTCCTGTGAAACGGCCCTGTCTACCACTACAATGGCGTTGTTTAGGTCGCCGCCTTTAATGAGGTTATTTGCCAGTAACATTTCCAGCTCGTGCAGGAAGCAGAAAGTGCGGCAGGGGGCAATCTGATTTTTAAATTCTGAAATATGGGTGAGCGCTGCATGCTGACTGCCCAAAACGGGGGAATTATAGTCTACCATTACGGTCAGCCGGTATTCATTTACAGGCATGGCTATAATCTCTACCTGATTGGCTTCGTCGGTAAAATGGATATTGTAGGGAATCTCAAAATACTCTCTTTCGGCTTCCAGTTCCACGGTTCCACAGGCAGAAAGCGCTTCCACAAAAGGTTTGCTGCTTCCGTCAAGGATGGGCATCTCAGGTCCTGAAACATCCATGAGTACATTGTCTATTTCCAGGCCTACCAGAGCCGCAAGAACGTGTTCTACAGTGCTTATCGATGCCCCGTTTTTTTCGAGCGTTGTGCCGCGCGATGTGTCTGTTACAAGGTCGCAGTCTGCCTCAATAATCGGCTGTCCGGGCAGGTCTACCCTGCGGAATTTATAGCCGTGGTTGGCTTGTACCGGCTGAAATGTGAGCGTAACTTCCATGCCGGAGTGTAGGCCAACACCATGAAGGGTTACAGGAGCTGTAAGTGTGGTTTGTTTGGGGTTAATCTGACTCATTTTCTATATTCGGAATTGCCCTTTTGATCTTTTAATTTTTCCAGTTCTTTGGCAAGTTGCTTCATCTCGATCAGCATATCGGGCAGTTTTTTAAATGCCGCCCAGCTTCTGAATTGCTCTTTGATGGGGCTGGCAGGCGAACCAATCCAATTGGTGCCGGTTTCTTCAATGGTTTTGGTTACGCCGGATTGTGCGCCAATGCCGCTGCGGTCTGCAATACTAATATGCCCGACAAAACCAACCTGTCCGCCAATCTGACAGTTGGCTCCGATTTTGGTACTGCCACTCACGCCGGTTTGTGAGGCAACCACAGTATTGGCACCAATTTCAGCGTTGTGGGCAACTTGAATTAGGTTGTCCAGTTTGGTGCCGTGTCTGATTATCGTGCTTCCCATGGTAGCCCTATCAATAGTGCAGTTGCTGCCAATTTCCACGTCGTCTTCTATAATAACATTCCCAATTTGTGGAATCTTTGCGTAGGTGTCACCGATAGGGGCAAATCCAAATCCATCGCTGCCAATTACAGTTCCTGCATGTATAATGCAGTTCTTGCCAATCTTGCAGCCTGCATAGATTTTCACCCCTGGAAATAGTGTGCAGTCATCGCCTATAGTCACGCCTTTTCCCACAAAGACCTGAGGGTAAATCTTGGTATTATTTCCAATGCTTGAATCTTCATCCACATAAGCCGTCGCGCCGATAAAAACATAATTGCCCACAGAAGCAGATGAATGCACGTAACTGCCGTTTTCTATGCCTTTTTTGTTCTCATTTGGATTGAACCATGCATTTAGTACCATGCAAAAAGCAAAGTATGGATTGGCATGTCGTATCAGCGCGAACGAAACGGGCTTAGCGGGTTTGAAATCAAAGGGAACGATAACAGCCACCGCTTTGGATGCATAAAGTTGAGCCTCGTATTTTGGATTGGAAAAAAAACACAGTGTTTGATTGTCGGCTTCTTCCAGTTTACCAGGCATGGAAATTTCAATATCGGCATTGCCTTCTATAACAGCACCGGTAATTTTTGCGATTTCAGCAATGCGTATTCCCATTTTCTTCTGTTGCAAAAATAAGTACTAATTTCCAAAGCAGACATTTGACTATATTTGCTACATGATGAATGTATTGTTGTTTGGACGGTTGGCAGAAATTTGCGGCTCAAATAACTACACATTTGATTTAAAAGATACGGACTCCGTTTGTGATAAGTTAAGTGAAGATTTTCCGGAGATAAAACGCCTGAGTTTTGCCGTGGCAGTCAATCAAAAGTTGGTTGTACAAAACACAGAGCTTAACGATGGAGACGAAGTGGCTCTGATGCCACCTTACAGCGGAGGATAAGATGGACGGCTATTTCCGTCGGCAAATACAGCTCAATGAAATCGGGGAGGCAGGCCAGCAAAAGTTACTTTCTTCAAAAGCACTGGTGGTAGGCGCTGGCGGTTTGGGGTGTACTTTACTTCAAAACCTTGCTGCATGCGGTATGGGCGATATTATTATTGTTGATTTTGATGTGGTTGAATACCACAATTTGCACAGGCAAACACTATTTGCTCCTAAAGATATTGGTAAAAACAAAGCAGAAGCATCTTCCTTGTTTCTATCGGAAAGGTATCCGCATTGCCATGTAACTCCTGTAACGGAAGTTTTTAATGCCCGCCTAGCGCTTGCTATGCTGGCGGATAATGATATTCTGGTCGATTGTTCAGATAATTTACAGGTGCGTTATCTGATGGATGATGCGGCACGGATTTTTGGGAAGTGTTGGGTGCATGCTTCCGTAAGTAAATTTAGCCTGCAATGGGCATTGTTCAGGCCGGAAAACGGTTATTCCTACAGAAACGTATTTCCGGTGCCGCCCAATCCAATGTTTATGGGACAATGTAACACTGAAGGCATTCTTGGAGCTGTGCCGGCACTGGCCGGAGCCCTGCAGGCCAATTTGGTGCTGAATGCCTTGCTGGGGTTGGATCAGACGGACGGCAAGATTTTTCACTTGGATACACGCTCAGGACAATCTTATACCATGAATTATGAAGCAAAACCAGCAGCAGGACCTGCAAATGCTGAATCTTTGCTGCAGTACAATTATGAGGTATTTTGCCAAAACTTCAATCTATGACAGAAGAAAAAAAACACAAAAAAGTATTCGTTGAAGGCCCAATAACGCCCATCTTCATTGCAGATAGTCTGGCCAAACATGCCGCCAAGCATAACATTGGTGCCCACAGCATGTTCATGGGGCAGGTGAGGGCTGATGTAAAGGAAGACGGACAGGTTGTCACCGGCATTGAGTACGAGGCATATCAGGAAATGGCCATGGAAACCCTGCATCAAATTCGTGAAGATGCGTTCGCGAAATATTCGCTTACCTGCATGCACATCTATCATAGCCTTGGATTGGTAAAAACGGGAGATATCTCTCTGTTTGTATTTACCTCATCTGTGCAACGCCGCGCTGCCATTGAGGCCTGCGATTACCTAGTGGAGCGCATTAAAAGAGAAGTTCAGGTGTGGGGCAAGGAAATTCTCGAATCGGGGGAAACAGTCTGGAAACGGCCGGGTTAAGGCGATCCACAGTAAATATTAAAACGATTTTCGCGCAAAAACCCAATGAGTGTAATGCCAAATTCCCGAGCACAATCTACGGCTAGGCTGCTGGGTGCGCCAACGGCACAAACTACAGGAATGTTGGCCATGCCGGCTTTTTGCATCAGCTCGAAACTGGCTCTGCCGCTGAGTAAGAGAATGTGTTCGTCCAGCGGAGTTTTCCCATCTATAAGCGCTCGGCCTATGAGTTTGTCAAGTGCGTTGTGTCTTCCTACATCCTCGCGTAGATAAAGCATTTTGCCGGAGGTTTCAAACAATCCTGAAGCGTGCAATCCACCTGTTGTTTCAAAGGTTTCCTGCTGCTCTCTCAGAATTTGGGGTAATGAGATAATCAGTTCGGGTGATAGCGCAGGCAATATTTTTCCTGATTTTACAGGTATCTGCGTTTTCAAGGAATCCAGGCTGCTTTTGCCACAAACCCCACAGCTGCTGCTGGTGTAAAAATTGCGCTGCAACTGAGAAGGGTCGAACTGCAAATCTGGATTCAACGAAACCAGGATATAGTTGCTGCTCATTCCGGGTAAAGCCTGAACGTGTATTGCCGATAAAACATCTTCTTTTTTATGGATAATGCCTTCGGTAAATAAAAAACCCGTTGCCAGCTCGCCATCATTTCCCGGGGTACGCATGGTGATGCTTAGTGACTGTATACTGCGGTTGTCTTTGGTTCCGAATTCTACCCGTATTTCTAGCGGCTCTTCTACCGAAACGGCATCGTTTTTATCAAAAATTGAGCCATGTTCAAAGTGCTGTATATTAATATGCTGTTGTTTGTTATTCATTTTTTCGGGCAAGAATGGTGTCCCTTTCTGCCGGGGTATCCGCACTTTTCAAAACTAATGCAATGGGTGCATCCATAAAACAGGTGTTACTTTTTGTTATAAACCGAGAAAGCGAATCGTTTCCGTTCTTGAAAAAATCCATTAGCTGATTGCCTGCAGAATGTCCATATAAGGCAATCAGCGGCTCCGCTATGCCCGATTCGGGGTGCTTGAAACAAACTACATCACATGTGTCTTTATTTGCGTTTAAAAGGCTTTTAATCGCTTCTGGATTGAGGTTTGGGTAATCACAACCCAGAAGCAGCCAGTTACCTTCAAACGCCCTGAATGCCGTTAATAATCCCGAAATAGGGCCATGTCCAGCAAAATCAGGGTGGTCGGTGAGAACCGGCAGATCAGCAAATAATAATCTTTGTTCTTCGCGGCAGCTCACAAATGCCTGTAGTTGCATGGATTGTGCCATGTTGAACAAGTAATGAACCTGTGACATGCCGTGGTAATTCAGCAAACCCTTGGGCTGTCCCATTCTGCGGCTTTCACCGCCTGCCAAAATCAAAACCCTCTTTTGCACAAGGCAAAGTTAATTCCTTGAAACGTTTTCAAATCCCGCCGGGGCATGATATTTTTGAAGCATTGCTCACCGACAGTTTTCATAGGCCCCATCAGTATCTGCGAATATCCCTTACGGATGCCTGCAACCTGCGCTGCTTCTACTGTATGCCCGATGAAGAATTCCAATGCACACCGCATCATCTGCTCATGCAGACGGAAGAGATTCTTTCTATGGGGAAAATATTTGTGAGGCTGGGCGTAAATAAAATACGCCTCACCGGGGGCGAACCCCTGGTTCGTAAGGAGTTTCCGGAAATTCTGAAGGCATTATCTGAATTGCCCGTGCAGTTAACCCTTACCAGCAATGGAGTATTTTTGGACAAGTATCTTTACTTGCTCAAAGCTTGCGGAGTTCGCAGTATCAATATTAGTTTAGATACCCTTGACCGGGATAGTTTTTTGATTTTGACAAAAAGAGATAATCTGGAAGCTGTTAAAACCAACATAAACAAGGCCGTGGAGCAGGGATTTCATGTGAAGGTCAATATGGTGGTGATGAAGGGTATCAACGAAAACGAGCTTTGCGATTTTGCAGAATGGAGCGTGCATTCGCCCGTGCACATTCGCTTTATCGAGTTTATGCCCTTTACGGGCAATCAATGGCATCACGATAAGGTTTTTACGCGAGACCAAATCCTGCACACACTTGCCGGAAAGTTTGATTTTATTCCGCTTGGCAAGGAAACCCACGAAACGGCTAACAAGTACTTTGTGAAAGGGGCGAAAGGAAGTTTTGCCATCATCAGCACCATGAGCCACCCGTTTTGCGGCGATTGCAACCGCCTGCGACTCACGGCAGACGGCAAAATGCGTAACTGCCTTTTTGCCACTCACGAAACTGATTTGCTCTCCGTATTGCGCAGTGGACAGTCTATTGAACCACTCATCATCGAAAACCTGAATCAAAAAAGGGAAAAACTGGGCGGACAATTCGATGAGCAGTTTGTAAAGATACAACCCGAAACCCTGCAAAACCGCAGCATGATAGCCATTGGAGGATGATAACTGCTGAACAGGCCGCCGACCTGCTGAAAAGCAACCCGTTACCGCTAAAAAATCAGGTAACCACCCTCATGGACGGCATGGGCATGTATACGGCAGAGCCAGCCACTGCCAAAGTGGCTGTGCCTCCGTTTGACAATTCGGCCATGGACGGCTATGCATTTCGCTGGGACGATTTTCATTCACAAAAACCGATGAAGATAATGGGAGAGGTTCCTGCCGGTGAAACACAAATAAAACGCCTGGAAAAAGGAACCGCCATGCGCATTTTTACCGGAGCTATGGTTCCTAAAGGTGCCGATACGGTGGTGATGCAGGAAAAAACACGGGTTGAAAAAGGATTACTTTGGATAGAAGACGCACAGTTAAAACAGGGAGCCAATGTGCGCAAAGCCGGCTCACAATCGGCCTGTGGGGATGAATTGCTGCAACACGGACAAAAACTGACACCCGGTGCTTTGGGATTACTCGCTTCGGCAGGTGTCTCGGAGGTTTGTGTGTGGGAAATGCCTGCGGTGAGCCTAGTGGTGACAGGCAGTGAAATTTTGGCACTCGGAAAGCCACTTTTGCCAGGACAAGTTTACGAATGCAACAGTTACAGTTTACTCAGTGCCTTATCACAAGTGGGTATAAATGCCAATCTTTTTTATGCGTCAGATACCACGGCCGATTTAAATCACATGCTGGAAACTGCCCTTGAAACCTCAGATCTGGTGCTGGTTACCGGTGGTGTCTCGGTGGGAGACTACGATCTGGTTGTGCCAACCCTTACCGAACTTGGCGTGGATTGCGTTTTTCATAAGCTGAAACAGAAACCTGCCAAACCCCTGTATTTTGGCACCAAAGGAGAAAAACGCATATTCGGGTTGCCCGGCAATCCGGCATCGGTGCTCACCTGCTGGTACGTTTGGATAAGGCCGTATTTGTTTAATGCTATGGGTGTTTCTAAAAAGGACGTTTATCAGCAGGCAATTCTCGAAAACGATTACCGACAAAAGCCGGGTCTTACTCACTTCGTAAAGGCATACCTGGAGAGCGGAAAAGTACGGGTGCTGGCAGGGCAGGAGAGCTACCGCATGGATGCTTTTGCGCAAGCCAATTGCTTTATCAAAACCGATGCGCAAACAGAAGAAATCAAAGCCGGAGCACAGGTCAATATTATATTATTCGGATAAATGGATTTAACATGGATGTACCTGGGGTTTGCTGTGGTGGCGTTTTTGTACGCCGGCGTTGGGCATGGCGGTGGTAGCGGCTATCTCGCTGTAATGGCATTATGCAGTTATAATGCTAACCTTGCCCGTCCGGATGCACTGGTATTGAACCTGGTGGTTTCCGGCATGGCGTTTTTGCAGTTTCAAAAAGGAGGCTTTTTTAAGCTGCGCGATTTTCTGTGGCTGGCGGGTTTTTCGGTTCCTATGGCCTTTTTGGGCGGATTGACGCCGATTGAGGATGCACTTTATAAAAAGATCTTGGGTGTGATGCTGATGTCAGCCTCTGTGCTTATGGTTCTCAGGCCTGCAGAACCCAAAAATGTCAGTGAAATGCCTTCAATAGCCGTGGCCATTATCGGCTCTGTCATTGGCTTTGCCAGCGGACTTACCGGCATTGGCGGCGGGGTATGGCTTTCACCGATTTTATTGCTGGCCGGCTGGGCCGGACAAAAACAAACCGCAGCGTTGAGTTCGGCATTTATTTTTGTAAACAGCCTGAGCGGCCTGCTGGGATGGGTAAATGCGGACAAGCCCTGGGATGAAAATATACCCGTAATGATGGGGATTGTTTTGGTTTTTGGCGGTTTGGGCGCCTGGCTGGGTACCGTCAAATATCAGCCCAAAGCCATGAAATGGCTGTTGGCACTGGTGCTGGGCATTGCGTCGGTGAAGTTGCTGATGGTTTAAACTAAAGTCACAGGTTAACTTTATCTTCGCTCCTATGAACGACATCACCCACAAAATAACTACCCTGCGTTCCGCTACTGCCGAAGCCTTGGTAAGGCCGGGTAAAATGGAAACCATCGAATTCATAAAGAACAAAACCGTTCCAAAGGGTGATGTGTATGAGTTCTCCCGTGCTGCAGCGCTTTTAGCAGTTAAAAATACCGCCCACGTTATTCCCGATTGTCACCCGCTGCCGGTGGAATCCTGCGAGGTGGATTTTTCCATAAACAATACCGACATTCTGATTCGGGTAGAAGTAAAAGCCATTTACCGCACCGGTGTGGAGGTGGAAGCCATGTATGGAGCTGCTGTTGCCGCTTTAACCATTTACGATATGCTGAAACCCATTGACAAAAATGTGGAAATTCAGCACATAAAGCTGTTAGCCAAAAAAGGAGGAAAATCCGATTATACCGATATCCCCAAACGTAAAATTAATGCCATGGTGGTGGTGTGCAGCGATACCATTTCCAAAGGGAATAAAGAAGATAAAGCCGGTAAAACCATCATACAACGCCTGGAGCAATACGGCATTACCGTTTCTGAATACGCCATTATTCCCGATGAGCCAAAGGATATTGCCCGTAAGGCAGAACTAGCAAGCCAAAACGACTTTGATTTACTCATCTACACCGGCGGTACAGGCCTTTCCAAACGCGATGTTACGCCCGAAACCATCTTGCCCATGCTGGATCGCGAAGTGCCCGGCATTATGGAAGCCGCCCGCAAATACGGACAGGAACGCATGCCTTACGCTATGGTAAGCCGAGGCGTGGCAGGCTATATCGAAAATACGCTCATCCTTGCCCTGCCGGGAAGCACCCGTGGTGCCGAAGAAAGCATGGATGCACTTTTCCCCTATGTGCTGCACTTGTTTAGCGTAGCGGATGGTGGCAGACATGATGCCTGACTATGACAATTTGACTGACAATTTGTCGGCAAACTGACAGTTTGTATTCTAATTTAGGAAAAAAAAGTCACATTTACAAATTGGCACAGGTTTGGTGTAAATGGGTCATACAACCAAAAAATATATAATTGTATGTCAGTAAACGTTAAACCTCTGGCCGACAGAGTTCTAGTAGAACCTCTCGCAGCCGAACAAAAGACTGCAGGCGGTATCATTATCCCCGATACCGCGAAGGAAAAACCCCAAAAAGGCACTGTAGTTGCCGTGGGGGAAGGCAAAAAAGATGAGCCCATGACAGTTAAGGTGGGTGACGCCGTTCTTTACGGCAAGTATGCCGGGACTGAAATCAACGTGAAAGGTAAAGATTACCTTATCATGCGTGAAAGTGACATTTTCGCAATTATCTAATTAATCCTTACAAAAAACATGGCAAAGAAAATTGAATTCAATGTGACCGCTCGCGAAGGTTTAAAACGCGGTGTGGATGCTTTGGCAAATGCAGTGAAAGTAACCCTTGGTCCCAAAGGCCGCAACGTGGTTATCGACAAAAAATTCGGTGCACCTCAGATTACTAAAGACGGTGTAACTGTAGCAAAAGAAATTGAACTGAAAGATCCCGTGGAAAACATGGGTGCCCAGATGCTGAAGGAAGTGGCCAGTAAAACTTCTGATATAGCGGGTGATGGAACCACTACTGCCACCGTTCTGGCCCAGACTATCGTTACCGCCGGTCTTAAAAACGTTGCTGCAGGTGCCAATCCCATGGATCTGAAGCGCGGTATCGAAAAGGCTGTGAAAGCCGCAGTTGAAAATCTGGATAAAATGAGCCAAGCTGTGGGCGACGACAATTCTAAAATTGAACAGGTAGCCACCATTTCTGCCAACAACGACAACACCATCGGCAAACTGATTGCCGAGGCCATGAAAAAAGTAGGCAAAGACGGCGTTATCACAGTAGAAGAAGCCAAAGGCACCGATACTAATGTAGAAGTGGTAGAGGGTATGCAGTTTGACCGCGGTTATCTGAGTCCTTATTTTGTTACCAACGCCGACAAAATGGAAGCCGACCTTGAGAACGCTTACATTCTGATTTACGACAAAAAAGTAAGCACCATGAAGGACTTATTGCCTTTGCTTGAAAAAGTAGTACAAACCGGCAAACCCCTCATGATTATCGCTGAAGACGTAGAAGGCGAAGCCCTGGCTACCCTGGTGGTAAACAAAATCCGTGGCGCCCTGAAAATCGTTGCTGTTAAAGCCCCCGGCTTTGGCGACCGCAGAAAAGAAATGCTTCAGGATATTGCCATCCTTACCGGTGGTAGCGTAATCAGCGAAGAACAGGGCCGCAGGCTGGAAGACGCTCAGCTCACCGACCTCGGACGTGCTGAAAAAATCACCATAGATAAGGACAACACCACCATCGTAAATGGTGCCGGCGAAAAGGCAGGTATTGCTGCCCGCGTAAATCAGATTAAAGCCCAGATTGAAACCACCACCAGCGATTACGACCGTGAGAAGTTGCAGGAGCGTCTGGCCAAGCTGGCCGGCGGTGTGGCTGTGCTTTATATTGGAGCCGCTACCGAAATGGAAATGAAAGAAAAGAAAGACCGCGTAGACGATGCCCTGCACGCAACTCGTGCCGCTGTGGAAGAAGGCATCGTCCCCGGAGGCGGTGTATGCTTTATCCGTGCCATCAAGGCGCTGGATGGCCTCACCGGCGATAACGAAGACGAAACCACCGGTATCAGTATCGTGCGTCGTGCTCTCGAAGAGCCTCTGCGTCAGATTATTGCCAATACTGGCGGCGAAGGCAGCATCGTAGTGCAGAAGGTTACCGAAGGTAGCGCCGATTTCGGATACAATGCCCGCACCGAGAAGTACGAAAACCTCATTGCGGCCGGTGTCATCGACCCTAAGAAGGTAAGCCGTGTAGCGCTTGAAAACGCTGCTTCAATTGGTGGTATGATTCTCACCACCGAGTGCGTTCTTTCAGAGATTAAGGAAGAAGAAAAACCCCATTCTCATGGCCCCGATATGGGTGGCATGGGCGGCATGATGTAAGCATCTCCTGAATAATGTTTTAGAGAAAGGCCGCTTGCAGCGGCCTTTTTTTTACCCAAATTTTACTCTCTGGCCCGATGATTCTAATTAACGTTGCACCGTGAGGCGCGTTTTACTCTTATTGGTTTCTGGGTTCTTGTCGGGCACTCTCATTGCCAAGCTCTGCGTATTCATTTGCAATAGCCCTAAAACCCTTATCTCCAAATGCGTTAAAATCCGCTCCATTTTGGTGGATGCAGTGAAATTGTTACTTCGCAGTGGAAAATATTTAATCGCTGGGGCGAAATGTTGTTTGAAAGCAGCGATGCTGCAATTAGTTGGAACGACCAGACTGCCCAGGGCTTGAAATGTCCGTAGGGGACCTATTTCTGGCACATGAGCTAAAAGTTGCGCAGTGAAAAGTCAGGGAACCACGCGTGCTACATAAACCTGATACGCTTACCCGTTTTTGTGGTTATCTTCGCAAAATGCCCCGCATACTGGCTTTTGACTACGGATTGAAACGAACCGGTATCGCGGTTACCGATCCATTGAAAATGATTGCAAGTCCGCTTACCGCAGTCGATACATCACAATTGCACATTTGGCTTCAGCAATATCTTGCAACCGAACAGGTGGAATTCTTTGTGGTTGGACTTCCCAGCCGTTTAAGCGGTGAAGACACCCACGCCACACAACTGGTTTTGATGTTTATTGACAAACTAAAGGAGGTATATCCTCATATACCAGTATTTACCATTGATGAGAGGCTAAGCAGCCGGGAAGCGAAACAAACCATCATCAACAGCGGGGTCGGAAAACAAAAACGCGCTGACAAGAAGTTGCTGGATACCGTGAGCGCAACCTTAATTTTGCAAACCCACCTTCAGAGAATCTCATGATATTGCCCGTTTATGCTTATGGTCAGGCAGTTTTACGCCAGAAAGCCAAAGAAATTGACAAAGATTATCCCAATTTGCAGGGATTGATTGCCGATATGTTTGAGACCATGAATGCCAGCAATGGTATTGGTCTGGCGGCACCGCAAATAGGTCTGGGAATAAGGCTTTTCATTACCGACGGTTCGGAAATAGAAGACATTAAGCCCGAAGGGTTTAAACAAGTATTTATCAATCCGCAGATTATTGAGGAATTTGAAGAAAAATGGGATTATGAAGAAGGTTGCCTGAGCATACCGCAGGTAAGGGCAGACGTGAATCGGCACAGCAAGCTGGTTTTGCGTTATTTCGATGAAAACTGGCAGGAACACACCCATGAGTTTGAGGGGATGGCCGCCCGCATCATACAGCACGAATACGACCATATTGAAGGCATTTTATTCACAGACCGCATACATCCGCTCAAACGCACCATGTTCAAATCCAGGCTGAACAATATCAGCCAGGGAAGGGTTGATGTATCCTACAAAATGAAATTCGCCAAAAAATAATATCTGCAGCCCATGGAGGAAAACCGAAAACCTGCATTTCGCTATTATTGGGTGTTGTTGCGTCCGGCTAACCTGGGAATAATTATCCTGACCATGGGCTTGTTTATGATGCATGCCTCCAAATGGAACGTGCAGAACCTGCGCTGGCCTGATGCTGTTTTTGTATTGCTAGCCATTCTGTTCACTGCGGCGGCAGGCTATGTGATTAACGATATTCTGGATATTGAAGAAGATATAATCAATAAACCCGATAAGTGCATAATCGCCAAACATATCAGCATAAAATCGGGTCTTGTTTTTTACGGACTGCTGCTAATTTCCTCACTGTTATTTGGTTTTTTAACCGGCCTTAGCATGGGGCTGGTATGTACTTTGATTTCTGTATTGCTTTATTTTTATTCTTCTGATTTAAAGGCAACTACATTGTGGGGAAATATACTCGTATCACTGATGAACGGGGTAGTGGTTTTCTTTTCTGCACAAGGAGTAGAAGATAAGTTCAACGGGTATTTTGCAGAATATGCCTTTCTGGCTTTTCTGATTACCATGGCAAGGGAAATTGTTAAGGATATTGAAGATATTGGTGGCGACAAAGCCAAAGAATACGAAACATTCCCAATTGTTTACGGTCCTCAAAAAGCTGTATGGCTTGGCATGGGAAGCCTTACCCTTCTAAACATACATGTGGTGTATTTAATTATGGAAAGTAAAAACCTGTATTTCGGTATTTTCAGCACAGTATTTGTTTTGCTGCCGGTATTTTATTTTTACTATAAACTGCTTTCTGCCGAAGAAAAAGCAGATTATGCCCGGATACAGAAGCTATTAAAATGGCTGATGGTATCCGGGATCTTATCGGTTGTTTTTTTGTGATGCCCGTTTGGCGGCAACTTCAAATAGTTCCGCATACCATTCTTCACCCATTTTTCGTATAAGGGCTTCTTTCAGAAACGCATGGATCGGAATATTTTCCTTGTCTCCGCGTTTGCAGGCAGGTTCACAAATTTCCCATTGGTGATAATTCAAGGCGGTGTATTCGGCATATTGTTTGAAACGGATCGGGTAGAGGTGGCAGCTTACGGGCTTTTGAAAGATAGTTTTACCTGCTCTCCAGGCGTTCTCAATACCGCATTTGGCAGTCATTCCCTCATATACCAAAAAGGAGCATTCACCACCGGGCAGGCATGTTGTAACAATTTCTCCTTCCGGGTCTGTCGTATGAAATCCGTGTAAGGCAATATTCTCAAGTCCGGCTTTCGCTAAATATGGCTCGATGGCAGGAAGTTCTTTTTCAAGTACATCAATCTCTTCTGCAAGAAGGGGGGCGCCGGCATCACCTTGAACGCAGCACGCTCCGAGACAGGCGCGGGTGTTACAGGCGAAATTTTTCTCAATGATATCTTCAGAAACGAGTGCGTTTCCAACAATCAGCATCAGATAATTCCTTGTTCCTTTAGAAAGTCTTCATGGCCGAGTTTTTCCAGTTTGTTTGCTCTTTCCAGCACTTCCTCGCTGAGATGTTTTCTGTAATTCTTTACTTTCTGCGCAATGTTTTCATCCTGAGCACCCAGAATCTGAGCGGCCATGATACCGGCATTTCTGGAGCCGTTGATTGCCATGGTAGCCACGGGAACACCTGGAGGCATTTGGACGACGCTGTAAAGGCTGTCTATGCCGCCAAGGGTGCTGCTTTTGACCGGCACACCAATTACAGGAAGATGGGTAATGCTGGCTACCATTCCAGGAAGGTGTGCTGCACCGCCGGCTCCGGCGATAATTACCTTGATGCCTTTTTCAGTCGCTTTTGTTGCATAATCTACCATACGCTGGGGTGTGCGATGTGCAGAAACAATGGTAAGTTCGTAAGAAATACCGAAATGTTCGAGTATGCGTGCTGCCTCCTGCATTACCGGAAGATCGCTTTCGCTGCCCATAATGATACCTACTTTAGCCATATTTGTATTGTGTTACAAAGTTCGCAATAATTGACCATAAAACATAAATCAGTAAAAACGGAATTCCCGCATAAACGCCAAATACGGGTACACAAGCCAATCCTAGCAGTGGTATGGAGGCCTTCCAATACAGCAAAGGATCACCTTTTTTGAACTTAAGGGAAAGCATAGGCCATTCTGAAATCATTAAACAAGCGGCTATGATGGGGGCAAAACTAAAAAAGTAGGGATGTTCAAACAGGGCCTTAAAAATACTATCGGTGGTATTTTCAAATGCGAATATCAGCGACCCGAATGCAAGGCCTGTGATAGGTGTGGGGACGCCCAGAAAGTCTGTTTTCTGGCGTGTATCAATGTTGAAATTAGCCAGTCTCCAGGCACCTGCAAGTGGCAGCGCTAGCCATGCATATCGGGAGCTGCAAAATCCATCGGGCGTGCAATAACCTTTTTCCAGTGTGTAGTGAAGCATAATAAGACCGGGTAACAGCGCAAAGGTTATTAAATCCGCCAGCGAATCAAGTTGTTTGCCCAATCCACCATTTGCCCCCAGCAGGCGCGCCACAAACCCGTCGGCAAAGTCCAGCACAGCGGCAATTCCCATAAAAACAAGGATACTTTTCATGTCGTCGGCCATCATTCTTTCGATGCATATGGCACCACAGGCAAGATTTCCCAAAGTGAGTAGGTTTGGCAGGCCTTTCAAAATTTCTTTCATCTTAAATCAAAGGTCAAAGTTAACGAAAACAGCTAAACTGCGGCCAGTAACCTGCGTTTGTAATTGGTTGCGTGCATAGTAAAGGTTGCTCTTTTCTATGAACCAGTCCGGTTCCGAAATGTCATACAAATAACCTGCGGCAAAACCTGCCTGCATAAAGCTATTCAACTTGCATTGCAGACGAACCTGAAATCCAGTGCTCAGGGCACGGTTGTTTACTTTTTTTTCATAATCAGGATCCGGTTTTAGAAAACCCCCATTTAGGCGGTTGCATTTGATAATCTGGGAGGCAAGGTATAAATGCGGCCCCAGATCCATGCTTAATTTTTGCGACTTAAAAAATCTCCATCCGGTATAAACCCCTGAATATTGAAATAAATAGCGGATGGAAAGTTCATCTTCCTTGCTGTAGTATTCGGTGGAAAGGGAGGAACCTGTTTGCGCACGGACCGTAAAATGCTCATTATGCCAGTTTATACCAAAACAAATTGGCTGTTCTGAAACCACCTTCCCCTGCCATGCCGGATTTATGTGGTATGCTATCTTAGGGGCATCATTCAGGGTTAAAAAATTTAAACCAAAAGACAGTGCAAAGGCTTTCTCAGGTTTGGCAGACTTCTGAATGGAGGTATGCGATTGACGCACGGCCATGAAAAATCCAAAACGGGCGGCCAGCAACGGATTTTGCCCATTGTCAAGTTTAGTGATGCTTACCGCGCCCGCAGGTGCTCTGCGCAGTAAAGCATATATTTCATTCTGCATGCGTTTGTCCTCGATATTGTTTTCCTTGCGGTACATGTTATTACCCATTTCATCTTCGTAGAAAACGCCAATACTAAGGGTGCCGTGGTTCGATTTGAAATAACGTTCCTGCAACCTGTTCATGACGCTTTGATAGGCATACCAGCCACAATCGCCATCTTGCTTAACGTATGCAGAATGACAACGTCCGAATTGCCCATAGAACCTGGCAGATGTGTCCCGGTTTAAAAGGGCAGTTAGTTTTCGGTACATGATTTCTTCGCGCCATGTATAATGAAACGCACTGTTTCTATACTGATTCCATTGCCGGTATTCCCTCAGGCTGTTAATTCCGGATTGTACTTCAGTATATTGGTATCCAAGCCAATTTTTCAATTCATTATCCAGACTGTCAAAATGAGCCACAATTTTTTCAATACTTTCCTCTATGGAAAATGGGGGCGTGCCTTCGTTATAGTTTTCTTTGTTTTTGGACGCATCATATTCTTTAAGTCCCGTGTAACTTAGCCAGCCTGCAGCCTGATGAACGGCATGAACAGCCGTATACAACTTTTTTGGAACCCCTGTTTTGGGCAATATATCGGAAAGCCTCAGGATGGCAATACTATTGAATCTTTCCACATCAATTCCATGTATTTGTATGCGTTGCTCCGCTGGCAAACTTAGGTTCCATGCCCTGATATCATCCAAGATTTTCATATGCTCTAACGATGTTGTGGCTTGCAGACAATATTTTTCCTGTGTATCAATTTCATTTACGTAGCGATTTGCATACCATCCGCGGGCTTCACCAAGCTCCAACAGCAAGTTTCTTACCCCGGCTTTTTCGTGCAAAAAACAAAGCAACTTAAATTCCAGTAGGCCGTTCACGGCTATATGTTTGTGATTTTCGCCCGACATATAAACCCTTGGGGCATCCGTAAATTTTCCCAATTCCTGCAAACCATCAAAGTCTTCCAATTTCTCTGTATTTATCTTGTAAAACGGCGTAAGATTATCCCCTGATGTTCCATTGTCCAATTGCCACTGTCCCTTGGAATAATTGCATCCTGCGATTGTAAAGAGTAGAAGCAAAACGGGAATTCTCATTGATTTCCCTTTCTATTGGATGGCTTTACGCTGAACAAATGGAAACCTGAGGCAATATTGATGAAGATCTGGTTGCCCTTGAATTTGCCCATAGGTCCGCTGTACTGATTGTTTACACGCCAACGTTGATCAGTAAAATCTCTGCCGTAACCCACCTCTGCCGTGAGAAAAAATCTCGAGAAACTTGTCTCTCCTTTTGCGCTAACACCAAATATCAAAACCGGTTTTACGGCTCTGGTGGGCGGGGGATATCGGGAAATAAAGATGGTGTCATCCAGCGCGTTCGGATTGTTCACAAAATGCTGTTGGTAACTGATATTTATGCCTAAACCTGCTTTCAGCCAAGGGGTAGCTTTGTAAAATGCATTGGTTACGGAAATGTATGTGCCCCGGTAATGGTAGGCTGAACCGGGTGTTTTTGCACGCTGAAAAAAGCCTGCTTCATACACAAAATTTTCTTTGTCGCGTGTTGAGATATTCAATCCGTAATCAGGCACCAAATCAATGCGGGGTAAGCCATATCCTGCCATCAGATTACTGAGTGTTTTAATATCAACCCTGTGAAAACCCATACTAACACTGGCACTGAAAACAGATCTGGGTTTTATGCGGGTCGTTATTTGTGGCGAAAGATTGCCGGACCGCCCATCGCTGTTGCCGGTATTTCCGCCCATAACAAGCATAAAATTAAAAGGCTGTAGAGTATGGCCATTACCGCATAATAACAATGCAGCGGATGAGGCACTAATCTCGGAGCGGATAGTGCTAAGCATTGATTTTATCACCTGAGGTTCATCGTCTGTATCAGTTGCATCGCTGTAATAAACACCCACATTAAAAAAACGATTGCCCAAAAGACTGTCTTCGCAAAGTTTACTGCAAATCGGTGAGAAGTTATACAACTGGCATGAGCCCTGCAGCCATGTTTTGGAAGCATAGCAGCGCCCGATTAACGAAACAAACCTTTCATTGGGAAACCTGAGCATGGTATTTTTTATGGATTCAGTTACCTGCTGCACCCTGTAGGGATCCTCAAAGGCTGTATTTTCAAGGGTTTCGTAATAAATGCTTGCTTTAAGACTGTTAACCAATGCTTGTATTCTAAACCACTCAGAATCGCCCAGCCAAACTTGATAAGCATCGCGGAGCGTATCGAAACTTCGGCTAAAATTGCGGAATGTATTTTTAACAGAAAAACCACTTTCCTTTCCGTAAATGTAGGATGAATCGTTCGTCAATTGCTGGTATCGAATGGCACCCTGCAGGGCTTCAACAGGAATGCGGAGTCTGTCCGGCGGATTTTTGTCTTTCAGCAAATTGTATATACCTAAAGCGGGTGTCAGACTGCGGTTGTCGGTATCAACACCAATTATCCGGATTTTAAGACTATCCGAAATGCCTTCATTAATTTTGTTGAGCCGCTTGTAGAAAAGCATATCCTGAGGTTCTAATACCAAACTCAGGTCATTCAGGGCAGAAAAGTCATTTTGGTAAACAAAGCGGTCCAGCCATTCTCCACAAACGGGCGAAACCGGTGCCAGAAAGTATCGGTAGTCTGCTTTTTTTCTGGCATATGAAATGAATTTTACACTTACGGTTCGGGTTATTTCAGGGTAGTAGTGGTTTACTCCCAAAACCATCAGACGGTTGGTTTGCAGGGCAGAATCAAGAATTTGCATTCCGCTAAAATCCCTGGAATCGGTAAGGTTGATGAATTGACGCGGCAGTCTTTTGTTAAAATTCTGCCCAGATTGACCAAACAGCGGGTAAATTCCTACCACAATAATGAGTATGAGCCCGCTTTTTAAATTCATTCTGCCAAGATACAATGTTGGCGGGAATTGTCTATGAGTTCCCTGTAGCGAAAGCAGGTTGTAAGATGGTCATTTACCATACCTGTTGCCTGCATGTGTGCATACACTACCATACTGCCCATGAAAGCAAATCCCAGTGCTTTAAGTTCCTTGCTTATGAGGTCGCTGAGCGCTGTCCTGGAAGGAAGCTCACTCAATGATGAATAATGATTTATCAGTGTTTTGCCTTCTGTGAACTGCCATAGGAATTGGCCCAGCGGCTTGCCCGCATCCTGCATCTTAAGGTAGCATCCTGCATTGTGGATGGCGGCTTTTATCTTGGCAAAATTGCGAATAATACCCGGGTTGTTCATAAGTTCAATGATATGTGCTTCCTGCATATTGGCCACTTTTTCGGGACTAAATTGCAGAAAAGCATTTCGAAATGTTTCCCGTTTTCTCAAAATCGTTATCCAGTTCAGACCGGCCTGAAATGTTTCCAAGATTAAGGTTTCAAACAATTGTTGTTCATCTTTGACCGGCACACCCCATTCGGTGTCGTGGTAACGGCAATACAACTCATCGGTGCCGCACCATCCGCATCGAACAGTTTCCATTTAAACGATGTTTAATACCTGCTCTTTGATTTGTTCAAGTTTTTCCTTCATAAGCACCACCGCCTGCTGCATTGGGAAGTGGTTGCTTTTAACCCCCATCGTGTTCATTTCCCTGCCCATTTCCTGCGAAATAAAATTGAGTTTGCGGCCCAGCGGCTCTTTTTTCAGGCATTCATCAAAATAATCAAGATGCTGTCTAAGGCGCTGTTTTTCTTCGGCAATATCCCATTTTTCCACGTAAAGCAATATTTCCTGCTCCAGCCGATTCGGGTCTACAATATTGTCGCGTACATGTTCTACTACAGAATTATTGATTTTGTTTCTCAGATTTTGTCTGCGAGGTTCCTCTTCAGACTCAACAACAGTAAGCTGTTTTCTTATTTCTGCTGAAGCATCTGTAAGTTTTTTCAGGATGGATTTACCTTCCTGTTTTCGAAACTCAATGAGCTTTTTCAGAGCTTGTGCTGCGGTTTGCAGAATGCAATTCTTGGCTTGTGCGCTCAGCGTTTTTTCGGCACTGCCAACCACTTCAGGCATTCGGATTATCTGGTTGAAAGGATCCCTGAAATCCAGGTTTAATGACTGGCTTAGGTGGCTTAGCTTATCCAGGTAGGTTTTGGCCATTGGGTGGTTGATGCTTATATCCGGAGCGTTTTCATCGCCGGTAAATTCAATGTTGAACATCATAGTTACCGAGCCCCGTTCCAGCTTTTCCTGCAGTAGTTTGCGGAGAGCGGCATCAAGTTCATACAAGAAACGTGGCAAACGAATATCAAGATCCAGGTATCGACCGTTTAATGCTTTAATTTCACAAACTACTTTTATGCCAGCATCTGTGGACTCGGAGCGGCCAAAACCGGTCATGCTTTGAATGGCAGTATTTTCCAATGATGCGAATATACACCATGTGGCGCAGTGGTATGGCAAACAATAAATTTTCAGCAATGCAGTGCAAATCAATTTATCTTTGTGGTAGAATGAAAAAATTGTTTTTTTTGATTTTGCCGTTACCGCTGATTTGGTTTGCAATCAGCACCTCATCATGCACTGGCACTGAGGATAAAGAAGATGATACTGCCACCTCTTATGTTTCGGTAATTTCTCAAAAATATCCTGATTTTTCTGCTGATTCCGCTTTTGTTTTTATGCAAAAACAAGTAGACTTTGGCTACCGAATTCCCGGAACACAAGCCCATGCCCGTTGCGCAGACTGGCTGTTTGCAAAATTGAAGTCATATTGTGATACTGTACATTATCAAAAAACAACTGCAGTAGCCTGGGATAAAAAGACTATTCCGGTCTACAATATTGTCGGGGTATTTAAGCCTAAATCCATACAGCGTGGCGTTTGGGCATCGCATTGGGATTCCAGGCCTTGGGCAGACAATGATACTATCCGGAAGAACGAACCTATAGCTGCCGCAAATGATGGTGCCAGCGGGGTAGGTGTTCTGCTGGAACTGGCGCGTAATCTGAAGAAAAATCCGCCTTCTTATGGTATTGATATTGTCTTTTTTGATGCCGAGGACTATGGCAAAAGTGAATATGAAAATTCATTTTGCCTAGGCAGTCAGCACTGGGCTAAAAATCCACACACACCAAAATACAAAGCGCAGTTTGGTGTATTGCTGGACATGGTGGGCGGAAAGGATGCTGTTTTCGGGCGTGAATCCCTCAGTATGCAGCAGGCCGGCTGGGTAATGAATCATACCTGGGCTATTGCTGAAGAACTGGGATATGGCAGTACGTTTACCAATGAAACCGTATATCCTATTACGGATGATCACCACTATGTTTTTCAGGGCAGTCAGATTCCGATGATTGATATTATTCAACATGACCCCGAACGAAATACTTTCGCGTATTACTGGCATACCCATGCCGATGATATGTCTGCGGTAAGCAAAGAAACCTTACTGAAAGTAGGGAAAACCATGTCCGCTCTTATGTTCAATCCTCCCATTCAGATCCAGCCATGACAGATATTATGGCTTTCGGTGCTCACCCAGACGATGTGGAACTAGCTGCGGCCGGAACCCTCATCCATCATATTAAAAATGGCGCTAAAGTGGTTGTTGCAGACCTGACCGCAGGTGAACTGGGCACCCGTGGCACTGCCGAAACCCGCGCTGATGAAGCGGAACAGAGCCGCAAGATTATGGGAGCACACATGCGTGTAAATCTTCAGCTCAAAGATGGGTTTTTTGAAAATGATAAGGCAGCCTTGTTAAAGGTGGTGACTGCTATCCGCAGGTTTCGGCCCCGCATAGTACTTGCCAATGCCGTTGCAGACCGCCACCCCGACCATGGCAGGGCCGCTGACCTTGTCAGCCAAGCCTGCTTCCTTGCCGGACTGGCAAAAATCAGTACCAGATTCGAAGATGCTGAGCAGAAAGCTTGGCGTCCAAAAGTTGTGTACCACTATATCCAGGATCGTTACATAAAACCCGATCTGGTGGTAGACATCTCGGATAGTTTTTCCGAAAAAATGCTAGCTGTCCGTACTTTTACTACCCAGTTCTACAAGGAGGGTGATGAAAGTCCGCAAACCCCAATCAGTTCTGCAGAATTTTTAGAATTTATTGAAGCACGTGCACGCGAATTTGGGCGGTGTATTGGGGTGGAATTTGGCGAAGGTTTTACTTTGGAAAGACCATTAGGAACGGATAGTTTGTTGTCATTCAAATAAATTTAATTCAATTTGCGTTATGATTTTTATATTGAAAAATACAAAATTCATAGTGTTACTTTTTTTAGGCCCGATATTTCAGTTGCTTACCGCACAAAAGGTAAGTATTGACCAACTGATGACGCTGAAGGCGGTTGGTATCGGCACACAAAAAGTAATACCTTATCCCGGTATGATTTACCTTCCTATGCCCTTTTCTTCGGCTGAGTTTAAAGATATATCACAACTTGACGATATACCCTCTCCAGACAGAATTCATACCGTAGTGCTCGTTTACACACGATTCAGGGAGGTGGATACTTTCAATCAACCCAGGCTTAATTATTACCGGTTTATAAACTTGAAAAAGGTTTATCCGGTTGTGTTTGAGGATACTTCAATTCAATGGAAAATATTTGAGCAGCTTCAGGCAACAGAAAAAGAGGATGCTGTCAAGTGTTTCCACGGATTTATTATTCTACTTAAAAACGAACCGCCCAAAATTCTTATGGAAAAGGAATTGTCGATGATGAAAACGGTAATTGAAAGTTACCACGACAGTCTGATTTGGGTGCCCGAAAAAATTACCTGGAAAGTAAAAAGGTTAAAAGAAGAAACCGGATTGTTCATACCGGTAAATAAAAACAAAAGCCAGCAGGGTATTCGCTATACGGGCAGTTTTCTTGGCATGCGCGAAAAAGAATATAAAACACGCAGAGACAGCACTGTACTGAAAAGAACGGGTGGTTATTATGCTAAAAAAGGGTACTTTGATACCTCCATTTTTAAAAATGTTCATGAATACAATTTTCTGATTACCCGCTGCTGGAGCAATAGAATGGCAGTGGTAACCGATGTTACAGGTAGCATGGTACCCTACAGCACCCAGATAATGCTTTGGTTAAAAAACCGTCCTGAAGTACTGCGGGATGGTAGGTTTGTATTTTTCAATGATGGTGATGCTAAGCCCGATATACTAAAAAAAATTGGCAGCACCGGAGGTATTCATTTTGCAGCTTCTTCCAGTTACGATTCGGTATACCTGACCATGGACCGCGCCATGCGGGCCGGAACAGGCGGAGATATTCCGGAGAACAACATAGAGGCTGTTCTGGAAACCCTAAAACAATGGCCTGATACCGATACTGTATTGATGATAGCTGACAATGATGCGTCTGTAAAGGATATATCCTTGTTGAAAAAAGTGAATAAACCCGTGAGTGTAATGCTTTGCGGCGCGACGGAAAAAATAAACAAAGACTACATAGAAATTACCAAAGTGACCGGTGGCCGATTGTTTGTACTCAGCACAGAGCTGGCAGAAATGAAAAAATGGCAGACAGGCACAGAGGTAAAGCTGCGCGGCAAAAAGTTTGAATACAAAAATGGAGAACTGGTCAGGAAGAGAACCTGATTGTTTTAATATCACCATCAATTACAAGACGTCCAAGGGTTCTGGCCCTTATCTCATCCAGTGTAACGTCCTCGGCAATTTCGCGAAGCTCAAAACCACGGTCTGTAATATCGAAAACACCTAGTTCTGTAACTACTTTTTTCACGCAACGCAGTCCGGTAATAGGTAGTGTACACTCCCTCAGCAGCTTGCTTTCTCCGGCTTTGTTGGTATGCTGCATGGCCACAATAATGTTTTTGGCGGAAGCTACTAAATCCATGGCTCCACCCATACCTTTCACCATCTTGCCCGGTATTTTCCAGTTGGCGATGTCACCTTTATCACTTACTTCCATGGCACCCAGTACGGTTAAATCAACCTTGCCGGCACGTATCATTCCAAATGAGGTGGCACCATCAAAGAAGCTGGCACCCTTGGCTGTGGTGATGGTTTGTTTTCCGGCATTAATCAAATCCGGGTCTTCATCACCTTCAAAAGGGAAGGGGCCCATGCCCAGCAAACCGTTTTCACTTTGCAACACCACTTCCACGTCTTCTGGTATGTAGTTAGCTACCAGCGTAGGAATACCGATGCCCAGGTTTACGTAGTATCCGTCCTGCAATTCCTGTGCTATGCGCTTTGCGATTCCGTACTTGTCAAGCATATTGAATGCAAAATTCCGAAAAAAAACTGAAAGCCGTATACCTTATATCACAACTTGTCCAGCATTTCTCTGGCATCTCGGTTGTCGGGTCGTATCCGCAGAGCCTCGTAAAGTTGTTGCTGGGCCAGGGTTTTATCGCCAAGTTTCTTGTAAATTTCTGCCAGATAAAGTCTTGCATTTTCGTTGTCGGGGAAAAGCGTGACCGTTTCCTTTAAGTAAACCAGCGCCGCACCGCTATTCCCTTTAAGCCATTCTGCAACACCCAGGTTAAGCAGGGTGAGTTCGTGTTTGTTTTGCTGTTTTATGGTTTTGGAAAGCACATCGACGGCTTCTGTATAACTTTTGTTCCGAATGAGAGCATTGCCCAGTTCGGCAGCAAAATCGGCCTGCAAAGGCATTTTTTCTACCGCCGTGCGATACCAAATTACGGCATTATCGGTTTTTTTAACTTTGTCAAACGCTTTGCCGATTCGGTAGGCAGTCCAGGCTGAAATATTTTCGATATTCAGTCTGGCCGACAATTCCACTATTTTATTCCACTGGCCATGCGCATAATGGTAGTGAATCTCCTGTTCAGAACTACCTTTATCTAGGAGGTTTTGGGCGTTTTTAAGGTATACAGGACTGGCATCAAACTTTTCAAACCATGTGAGGTAGGCTTGCAGTTGCATTGCGGGTTTGGGGTTCGGCTGATTCACAGCATATAAACCTACAGGATTTCCCACTGAAACAGCTTCTTGAATTTTCCCCGGTTTTCTAATGTAATGATCGTGAACAGTAACGTGGGGGATGTCAGCCGTACCACTCTTGGGCATGTGGCAGGTTACACAATTGTTTTTTTGCTTCAGCAATTCAGCTTTAGGTGCTGTACACAATATTTTTACAGCATTTCCTCCTTTCCCATGGCAATTGTTGCAGGCATTGTTGAACAGTTCTGTATTGGTTTTGCGTACGCTCACATGCGGATTATGGCAGGTGATGCATGTAAGGTTAAGTTTACCATCGGTTTTATTGGATGATGTAAAGCATTTGCTCATGTTTAAGCGTTCGGCATGCCCGGCCATAAAAAACGCCTTGCCGTTTTCGTGCATAGGCATGTATATTTCAAATACACTGTTAAGGTGCATGCCGGGTCTAAAATCGGTAAATTTCTTTCCGGGTTTTAGTACGTTGTTACCCTGTAAATGACAGCGCTGACAAATATCCACCTGTAGGTTCCAGGGCAATCTGGCTGGATTTACAATGGTTCTGTCTGCTATTTTATTTACATCCACAATAATGCCTTTTCTTTTTTCAGCGACATGCAGTTCACCCGGTCCATGGCAACGCTCACAGTCAATGCCGGTAGGCATACGCGTGAATTTATTGATGCTGCCTTCTTCCACTTTGGGCATCCCATTATGGCAGCTCATGCATTCCACATCAATTTTGCGCGAGAAGCCCGTGTTTGTTGTTTCGTAACCCGGTGGTAAATCCCATCTTCCGGATTGGGTATAATAGGTGAGGGGAGCCTGATACCAATATTCTCCATCATGCCAGAAGTGGCTGTTGGTGTGCTGTCCGCTGCCTACGATATGTGTAATTTGTTCGGTGCGGCTGTGCAGGGTGTCTCCATTTTTAATCCTGTATTCCTTGATGTAGTATTTCCCATTTTGAATAAACGGGATATAAAACATGTCTTTTTTTGCGTCATAAACAGGTTTTACGTTGATCCACACTGCTTTGGTTTTGGAGGCTGTTGCTTCGCCAAAACTGCTTCCCATGCCCGTCTCAATAAAAGTGTTATATTTATCTGCATGACAATCTTTGCAGGCAGCAATGCCCACATAATCGACGGTGTCTTGCAAATTCAGGTAAAATGTGGTATCTTCAGAGTTAGCTTCATCGCTGCGGCAGGTGCTGAAAGTAAGGGCGAGTATTAACCCACCAAGGCCAAGCCAGATCAAGGGGATAAATTTTCTGCCAACCACTTGTTTACTCTTACATCACCGGGGAATGCCTATTGGTCTGGTTTTTAAGGAAATCCAGTTTTCAGAACGAACCTGGCCATCCGGTTGCATACGGAAATCAGGAAGCAAAATTTCATTGGTTTTAGTTATGTAGGGAATCAAACTGCAGAAAAACTGTGGTTCGTTAATGTCATCCCGGTTTTTCGGATTCCATAACCCTGTGAAAATAACGGAAGGCTCGCGCAGCAAAATAGTTCTGGGTATGGACGCAACTTCGTTGTTGACAGGGTGATATAGGAAGGTAATTTTAAAAACCCCCTCACTTTTACCGGCAAACTTTCCGGTGCTGTCTTCTGTGAGCGTATAATTGCCTTCCACAAAGTATGTTTCCCAGCCTTTGGCGACAAGCGAATCCAAAGTTTTCTTGGCTTGCGGTGTAGTGTAAAATGTATCAGCACATTCTTCTGCAGGTACACGCAAAATACTGATAATTTCAGGTTTTATGAGGAATCGCTTTTCAACCCCAAAATGCCAGCTTCTGCCTTGCAAAAGATGATAATGCATGTTGCCCGACACTTTAGCTCCGGAAATTATGTATTTAATTATACTGCACTGGGTATCAGCCCCAAAACCACCGTAAAATGTGTCTGCAAGCCGCAGATATATGTCTTTGAAATTGGATGCCCCCACTACACCGGGGTGGTTTTTATCTTTCTTGAAGTAAATAGAATCATGTTTGTGTTGCGCCATCAGCATTACCGGAAGCAAAAAGCCTAATATGGTTGTTATTTTTAGCATTAAGCACCAAATTGTCTCTGCCAGTCGAGCATACCCCCCAGCAGGTTTCTAACTTTGCTAAAACCCTG